>ERZ773233.2009-NODE-2009-length-11488-cov-2.676638_pt1 | contig 11488 bp, 9 predicted proteins | sample MGYA00580991_ERZ773233 | MGnify/ENA primary metagenome ERZ773233 (study PRJEB29015, sample SAMEA2738178) | human oral metagenome | biome: human oral; feature: human-associated habitat; material: saliva | place: China | collected 2161 ...
GTCGTTGCCCACATCCCGTCCGAATGCGGGGAACTGGCCATACAGCCGCCCGCCCTGCACGGCGCCGCCCACCACGAAGTGATGGCTTCCCCAGCCGTGGTCGGAGCCCGAACCATTGGTGAGCATGCTGCGGCCGAAGTCCGAGGCGGTGAACAGCGTCACCTGATTTTCCATGCCCAGGATCTTCATCTGTTCCACGAAATGTGCCAAGGTCTGGTCCACCTGCTCCAGCAACCGGCTTTGGATCCCTCTCTGACCGCTGTGGGTGTCGAAACCGCTCAGGCTGATGAAGAACACCTGGCGGCGCACGCCCAGGCGCTGCTGGCTGGCGATGATGCGTGACACCGTCCGCAGCTGCTTGATGAGCGGGTTGGGATTATTCCCACCACGGAGGTTGGGGACAGCCAGAAGGCGCGAGTCATTCTCGTCGATCAGGCTGTCGCTCATGGTTCCCTGGTTGTCCAGGGTGCGCTTGTACAGTTGCTGGTAGGTCTGGACCAGCAGGTTAGGGTCTTTGTTATCCATCCGCAGGATCTTGCGCAGCGGCTCGCCACCATTCTGCACGCCACCCAGGTGCCGATAGGCCAGCGTGACGCCGATAGGGCCGGCGAGCGGCACGCTGTAAGGCGAGACGCCGTCGCCCCTTAGCCAGGCAGCTGCGCTGCTGCCGGTGTAAATGGCGCTGAAGGACGACATGGTAGGGTCGGAGACGTTGATGAGTTTGCCGACCAGGTTGCCCCCCAGCCGCTGCGGCTGCCTTCGGGCGAGAAGGTCTGCCAGGTGGATTGCTGGTCGTTGTGCGAGAACAGCCGGTCCGGGAAGCGCCGCAACAGGCGACGGTATTCATCCGGGGTGATGGGTTCGATAAGCGGCCCCACATTGGCCACCACGGCCAGCTTCTTCTGGTTGAACAGCTCGCGCGTCTGGATCAGGGCCGGGTGCAGGCCCAGCGTCAGCCCCCGGTTGTCGAAGGCAGCCAGGTTGTCGGGGCTGATGGGCAGCAGACCGCCCGCCGATCCCGGTGCGGGCAGGCCGATGCTACCGCCGCGCAGCGTCTGGTAGCGGTCCCAGGAGCCGCCGTTGGTGGCCACCACGGTGTTGGCCTGATCGTTGCCGCCGTACATGAACAGGCAGATGAGGGCCTTGTAGTCGTCGCTGGATGCACTCTGTGCAGCCGCGGCCCCCATGTTAGCCAGGTCCAGCGCAAAGCCGCCGGAGGCGGTCAGCGCCAGGCCCAGGCCCGATTTCAGCAGCTGGCGACGGCCCTGGTCGGTACCGCCATGGTCATGATCGTGAGAGTGGTCGTGGCTCATTTCAGTACCAGATAGTCAGGGGAGAGCAGGGCGAGATACAGGGCCAGTGAAACGCGCTCGCGGTACTGGCGGCGCATGTCGTAGTTTGGGGGCTTGGGCACGACTTGCGAGACAGCATCGTGGATGATCTTGCGGGTGTCAGACTGCATCTGGCCGTTGAGCAACAGCATGTCGATCTCGTCCAGCAGCTGGTCGACGTCCTTTGCCTTGGCGATCAGCGGTTCGAGGTTGAACTTGATCTCGCGTGCCTGGCCGCCGCTGTGACGTTCACCGTCCGGATGGGGAATCATGTCACCCAGGCCCACGATGTAGATCGAGGTGCCACCCACGAAGCGGTTCAGGTAGTCGGCATAGCCGGCCACGCTGCTTTCATTCAGGATCTGCATCTCGGGGGCCACCAGCTTTTCACGTGCGATGGGCGTGCCTGCCGGGGTATAGCCCGGGCGGTAGAAGTTGAACACCGAGGGCGCACGCATGGCGGTCTGGTTCAGTTCGCTCGGTGCATTGGTGGGGCCAATAGTCCAGTAACCGCTTCTCGAGCTGGCTTCGAAGGCGCGCATCAGGTGGGTAAAGCGCAGCACCGGCTCGCGGATGCGACCGAAATCGGGCTGCTTGCGGGCGTGGGCCCCCCGGGCTTCCTCATCCAGCAGCACGGCGCGGATCACGGCCTTCATGTCGCCGCGCACACCCTGGCCGTTGTTGTTGAAGGCACTGGCCACGCGTCGCACATAGTGCTCCGAGGGATTGCTGGTGACCAGGCGCTGGATCAGCTGCTTGCCGATGAAGGGGCCGACGTTCGGATGGTTGAAGAGGGTGTCCAGCGCCAACTTCAGATCGGCCATGGTGCTGGACTGGCCTTCAGGGATGGTGGTGCCCAGGAAGCGCTTTTCCAGGGTGGAGTGGTACTGGTCGTAGGCCACCATCGGTCGCGTCTCGCGCGCGTTGGTGTTGGCGGCACAGTTGCCTGCGCGGACGAAGCACTCATGGGTCAGTTGTCCGCCGTTCCAGCTCAAGCCGGTGAAGACGCGCGCCAGGCCGATCACGTCGTTGTTGCTGTAGGTGGGAATGGGCCGGCCTTGGGCATCCTTCTTCGGCGTGCCGTCCAGGTTCAGCTGCTCCAGCCCGATGGTGAAGAGCTGCATCACTTCGCGGGCGTAGTTCTCGTCAGGCGCCTGCGTGAGCTTGCCGGTCGAGTCGAAGCGCTCCTTGTGGTTGCCGATGTGCGTCAGGTAGACGCCCATCATCGGGTGCAGAGTCACGTCCTCCAGAAGCTGGCGGAAGTTGCCGAAGGCGTTGCGGGCCAGCATGTCGTAGTAGCTGGCGATCCCTTTCGGGAAGTGGCTGACATCGCCGTTGGTCGACACCACAAAGATCTGTGACAGCGCAAAGGCCACGCGCTGGCGCAGCTGGTCCTGCTGGACGGTGGAATACCACCAGGCGTTGTGGGCATCGGTCAGCGTGATGGCCTTGCCGCTTCTCTGCTGCCAGTACCTCATGGTGTTCAGCAGCGAGGTGGGCGGACGCGAGAACTGGGCCTCGATCCATTCGTTGGCGGTCCTGCCGGTCAGGGCCTTGATGTCCTTCGGGCTGGAACCGTAGCTGGCCTGAGCCAGGAAGCGGCTGGCCTCGGCTGGCGAGGTGAGCGTCCAGCGCGGATGGTTCGATGCGGCTGCGGTGGTCGCTGACTGGGACGATGCCCCGGCGGTCTGGGTTCCCGGACGACGCTGGCCCGCTTGCGTGGGACCGGCTTTCGTGCGGTCATGGGTCGGCAGCTCGGCGGTGTCTGCACTGTCCAGGCCGAGGCGCTCGCCATCGCCGGATTCGCCTCCGCTACCTCCGCAGGCCGCCAGCGCCAGGGTCAGGCCGGTGGCCAGCAGGGTGTGCCGCCAGGAAGGCAGGGACCACAGGGCTGTCCGTGCGGCAGGTGTCGTGGTGTCGGCCAGGGGACGGATTGGGAGGGAGGAGGGCGTGCCGACTGGCAGCAGGCCGCGGTCAATGGATCGCAGAGGTTCTGTGGGCATCGGACTTGTGTGTTGCGAATTAGGTACAGTGTTCAGGCTACCGATAGTGTAACTTTTTTGTCACTGTGTGTGACAAATGGTCGTATCCGGCCGTTATCTGGACAGAGGTGGAGGGCGCGAAGCGATTTGCCATGGCCTGTCGGGGTGGGCGTGCGCGGATATCGGGGGGCTGGCGAGAGGTACGGCGGTAAACTGAAGCAGGATGTGACATTGAGCACGCTGATGGGCGGCAGGATGTCAATCGGTCGGCCCCGACTGGCCGCCCGGCGAATGGCGGCGGACGGGCAGTGGCGGTAAGCTGATCCTTCCTTTCAACTGACTCCCGTGGGGGATCGTCGGATCATGAATGCACGTTCAGTTTCCCTGTTGGCCCTGTCGGTGTTGCTGGGGGCGTGTGCCGCCCAGCAGCAGGCTGTCGATTCCCAGGCGGGCAAGCCCGTCCGCGTCTGCACTCAGGACGAGGGCTGCAGCGATCAGGCGCGCAGCGAGGCCGGTCGCAAGCCGGTGGCCGAACCGGTGACGGAAGAAGAGGCCCGCATTGCCGTTCTGGAGAAGCAGGCCAAGGCCGACCCGCGCGCGGCCTTTGACCTGGCGCTGCGCTTCTTCCGGGGCGACGGTGTGCGCCGTGATTCCTACAAGGCGCTGACCTGGATGCGTGATTCTGCCGAACGGGGCAACACGAAGGCGCAGGTGGCGCTGGGCCGCCTGTACCTGAGCGGCTTCGAGGAAATGGGCTCTGATCCGGCCGAAGCCGAATCGTGGCTGCTGGCTGCCGCCGGCAAGGGCGACCCCGAAGCAAAGAAACTGCTGGAAGAGGCCCAGAAGGCCAAGAAGGATGAGGCGGAATACCGGCGCTGGGTGAACACCCACCGGGCGCTGTGGATGGGTTACTGGTGGAATGCCTACCACTACTACACGTACTGGCAGGCAGGGTACTGGTACTACTACTGATCTCGACCGTGTCGTGAACGACGCTCTGTTTGACTCCTGACGAAAGGATTTTCCCGATGGTTGCGAAGAAACTTCTGCAAGGCGCGCTGGCGCTGACTTCGGTGGCCGTGCTGGCCGGCTGTGCCCAGATGGGTGGTGGCCACATCACCAAGGGCAACAGCCCCAGCGATGCACGCGGCGGCGCAGCCGGCAGCTCCAGCGTCAATGCCAACTCGTCGCTGGAGCGTTGCGATGCGCCGCTGGGCACCATCGCCATGGACGACGGCCGTGACAAGGACTGGTACGACGCCTTCGGCTCTGCCACCAAGGTCACGACCATCGAGCCGCTGCTGCGGCTGGCCGTGCAGCAGTCCAACTGCTTCGTGATCACTTCCATCGGCAACAGCCGCACCGAGGCGCGCCTGGCGGCGATCACCGACAAGCAGCGCAACTCGGGTGAATTCCGTGCCGGTTCCAAGCAGCACAAGGGCCAGCGCGTGGCGGCTGACTACCTGATGGAGCCGGCCATCATCATCGACAACGATTCCACGGGCAAGGTGGCCGGGGGCCTGGCGGGCTTCCTGGGTTCCGGCCTGGGCGCCCTGGCCGGCTCGCTGGAATCGAAGGTCTCGGTGGTCACGCTGTCGTTGTACGACATCCGTTCGGGCGTTCAGATCAGTGCTTCGGAAGGCAATGCCTCGGCCACCAACTACGGTGCCGCCCTGGGCATGCTGGGTGGTGGCGCAGCCGGCGGCCTGGCTGGCTTCTCGCGCACGCCGGAAGGCAAGGCCACGGTGGCGGCCTTCATGGATGCCTACAACAACATGGTCATCTCGCTGCGCAACTACAAGGCGCAGCAGGTCAAGGGCGGCCTGGGCCGCGGTGGCGTGCTGAAGGTGGGTGACTGACCTTCGGATGCCTGAATAAAAAGGCCGTGTACCGAACCGCCCGAAGGCGGCCAGGTACACGGCCTTTGTGTTGCCAGTGGCAGGAAGCGGGCCCGGGGATGCCGGGGCAGCAGAGAGGCTTCTGCTGCCTGGGTGCCTGACGGGCCCGTTTCCGGGCCGGGCGGGACTTACATGTCCATGCCCATGCCGCCCATGCCACCCATACCGCCCATGCCACCCATCGGGGAGGCCGGCTTGTCTTCCGGAGCCTCGGAGATCAGGGCGTCGGTGGTCAGCAGCAGGCCAGCGATGGAGGCGGCGTTCTGCAGCGCGGTGCGGGTCACCTTGGTGGGGTCGACCACGCCCATTTCCACCAGGTCGCCGTATTCGCCGTTGGCGGCGTTGTAGCCGAAGTTGCCCTTGCCCTCGGCCACTTTGGCCACGATGACGCTGGCTTCTTCACCGGCGTTGGTGACGATCTGGCGCAGCGGCTCTTCGACGGCGCGCAGAACGATCTTGATGCCGGCTTCCTGGTCGGGGTTGCTGCCCTCGATCTTGGCGGCAGCCTTGGCACGCAGCAGGGCAACGCCACCGCCGGGCACCACGCCTTCCTCGACGGCAGCACGGGTGGCGTGCAGCGCGTCTTCCACGCGGGCTTTCTTCTCTTTCATTTCCACTTCGGTGGCAGCACCGACGCGGATCACGGCCACACCACCGGCCAGCTTGGCGACACGCTCCTGCAGCTTCTCGCGGTCGTAGTCGCTGGTGGCTTCCTCGATCTGGGCACGGATGGCCTTGACGCGGTTCTCGATGGCCTTGGCATCGCCGGAGCCGTCGATGATGGTGGTGTTTTCCTTGGCCACTTCGACGCGGGCAGCGCTGCCCAGCTCTTCGATGGTGGCTTTTTCCAGCGACATGCCGGTCTCTTCCGAGATGACGACGCCGCCGGTCAGGATGGCCATGTCTTCCAGCATGGCCTTGCGACGGTCACCGAAGCCCGGAGCCTTGACGGCGACGGTCTTCAGGATGCCGCGGATGTTGTTGACGACCAGGGTGGCCAGGGCCTCGCCCTCGATGTCTTCAGCCACGATCAGCAGCGGACGGCTGGCCTTGGCAACCTGCTCCAGCACCGGCAGCAGATCACGGATGTTGCTGATCTTCTTGTCGCACAGCAGGATGAACGGGCTTTCCAGCACGGCAACCTGGCGATCCGGGTTGTTGATGAAGTAGGGCGACAGGTAGCCACGGTCGAACTGCATGCCCTCGACCACGTCCAGCTCGTTGCTCAGCGACTTGCCGTCCTCGACGGTGATGACGCCTTCCTTGCCAACCTTCTCCATGGCGTCGGCGATGATCTGGCCGATCTCTTCATCGCTGTTGGCCGAGATGGTGCCGACCTGAGCGATTTCCTTGCTGGTGGTGGTGGGCTTGGACTGCTTCTTCAGCTGCTCGATCAGGGCGGCGACGGCCTTGTCGATGCCACGCTTCAGGTCCATCGGGTTCATGCCGGCGGCCACGTACTTCATGCCCTCACGGACGATGGCCTGGGCCAGCACGGTGGCGGTGGTGGTGCCATCACCGGCGTTGTCGCTGGTGCGCGAAGCCACTTCCTTGACCAGCTGGGCGCCCATGTTGGCCTGCTTGTCCTTCAGCTCGACTTCCTTGGCCACCGAGACACCGTCCTTGGTGACGGTGGGGGCGCCGAAGGAACGCTCCAGCACCACGTTGCGGCCCTTGGGACCGAGGGTGACCTTGACGGCGTTGGCCAGGATGTTGACGCCTTCGACCAGCTTGGCACGGGCTTCGTCGCCGAAATTGACTTGTTTTGCTGCCATGTGTGGAAACTCCTGAGTTCTTTGAATTCTGTCGGACGGGGGTCAGTCTTACTGGACCACGGCCATGATGTCTTCTTCGCGCATCACCAGCAGCTCCTCGCCGTCGACCTTGACGGTCTGGCCGGAGTACTTGCCGAAGAGCACCTTGTCACCGACCTTGACGGCCAGCGGACGGGCCTTGCCGTCATCACCGATCTTGCCGTCGCCGACGGCCAGCACTTCACCCTGGTCGGGCTTCTCGGCGGCGTTTTCCGGCAGCACGATGCCGGAAGCGGTCTTGCGCTCGTTGTCGAGGCGCTTGATGATGACGCGGTCGTGCAGGGGGCGCAGTTTCATTCAGTTAACTCCTGAACAAGGATGAAAAGGGATGGAAGGTTTGTCCCGAAGGGGGGGCGGTCCTGGCCATGGGCGGCTGCCGGGTGGATCGGGCCGCTTTCCCGGGCCAGGAGGCACCGGTCGGGACGGGATGTCATCGAAGCTGGGGACGGCCAGCCAGAAGACAAGAGCCGAAAGCAAAATTTTTTTGCCGATCCTGGCACTCGTGGCAGGAGAGTGCTAACGCGCAATGATAGACAAGGCGACACGGCCGATGCAAGCCGATGGACGGCGGAAAGCGCCATGGGCGGGGTCGTGTCATCCGGATGAGGCGAACACCCGGTCGGAATGTTGCGTCGCTGGCCGGCGGCGGCCGTTTCGTCGGGGCGGGCCGCTCGTTCGTCCCGCCATGGCGCATCGCGCGGCCTGCACGGCGCACCATGCCCACTTTGCACATTCCTGTGGCAGGGGCGGGACGGTGATGGGTGAGGGGCGGAGGCCGGGCAGTGGTGGCAAGGACCATCGAGGACAGGGCGGGGGGCCGCGCCTGAAGGGTGGCGTGCTGGCGGCCGGCCTGCTGCTGGCGACCGGGGCTCTGGCCGCAACGACGGCTTCCTCGACTGCGGGGGCTTCTCGTGCGTCGGGCGGCATCGCCCTGTCGGCCTCGAAGCCCTCCGAGCGTGCAGATGCAGGGGCCCAGGCCGCCGCCGGAAAGGCAGTGGCCGGACAGGGGCCGCAACGGCTCACAGGTGGAGCCATTCCGCTGACGGCCCTGAAAGGGGTGGGCGCACCCCGTGAAGGTCTTCAGGTCGCTGCGGCCACACGTTCCGCAACAGGGGCTGCTTCGGCCGGAAGCATGACCGATGCGGTGCAGGTCGCCTTGCTGGACTGGCCCCGTACCGATACCGGTGGGCGTGCTTCCATTTCCGGGGAGGCGATGACGGCACTGGCCGTGCAGCAGCTGCTTCGTGCGGGCATTGCCGAGGCGGATTTCGGGCTGGCGATCGTGCCGCTGAAGGGGGCCGGGGCATCTCCGGTTCCGTCAGCAGGGGCTTCATGGACCCCGGCAGCGCCCATCGAGCAGCGGACGACCGAGGGAGGCGCGGGATGGCAGCACGCGGGTGTCGGCGTTCGGGATGGCCGTGTATTGAACGAGGGGCGCTCGTGGCCGAACCGCCAGGAAGTGGATGGAACGTTGGCAGACCGGGCATCGGATGAGCCGATGCTGCGCGTGATGCACCAGGCCGAGCGGCCGTTCAACCCGGCTTCCACGATGAATCTGGTGACGACCCACGCGGCGCTGGCGATGCTGGGACCGAACTATCGCTGGACGACGCGCTTCCTGACCACGGGCCCGATTCGGGATGGGGTGCTGCAGGGCGACCTGATCCTGCAGGGCGGCGGCGACCCGCATCTGGTGATCGAGGATCTGCATGCGCTGATGGCGGACCTGCGGGCGCAGGGGCTGACGACGATCCGCGGCGATCTGGTGGTGGATGATGCGCGCTTTGCGGTGGGGCCAGCCGATGGGGAAGCTTTTGACGGTGATGCCTCGCAGGCCTACAACGTGCGACCGTGGGCGGCCCTGACCAATTTCAAGGCCAGCAAGCTGGTCATCGACCCGAAGAAGCGCCAGCTGGCGCTGGAACCGCCGCTGGCCGACGTGCAGCTGCGCTATGACGTGAAGGTGCTGAAGGGGCGCTGTCGGAGCGGGGGCACACGGCTGGGCGTGCAGGACGGTGCGACAGCTGCCGGGCGCCCGGTGGTGTCGGTGAACGGCACTCAGGTGCGTGCCTGCGGGTCGCAGCAGTTCTATGCCGCCATGCTGGATCACCAGCAGTTCCTGCACGGCATCTTCAAGGCGGCCTGGAAGGACATGGGTGGTCAGTTCACGGGGCGCACGCGCATCCAGCCGGGGGCGGCGGCGCGCGGACGACCACTCTATGCCTGGCAGTCCACGCTGGACCTGGGTGAGGTGGTGCATCACATCAACAAGTTCAGCAACAACGTGATGACGCGGATGTTGCTGCTGGAAATGGCAGCGGCCAGCGGGCAGGGCGCGCTGCCCCCGGATCGTGCCGGCCAGTGGCTGCACCAGTGGTATCGCGGCCAGGGGCTGGCGCTGCCGTCGCTGGTGATGGAAAACGGCTCCGGGCTGTCACGGCAGGCGCGCATCTCGGCCGGTGACATGGTGGCATTGCTGGCCCGTGCGGCTGGCAGTCCCACGGCGCCCTGGTTCGAGGCTTCGCTGCCGGTGGTGGGCATTGATGGCACGATGAAGACGCGGCTGCGGATGGATCCGGTGGCGGGTCAGGCGCAGATCAAGACCGGCACGCTGCAGAACGTGCGGGCCATCGCCGGCTACGTGACGGCGGCCTCAGGCAGGCGCTACGCGCTGTCGCTGATGATCAACGGCAAGTACCCGGCCGAGCGTGCGCTGCATGCGCAGGACGAGCTGCTGCGGTGGGTGTATCGGCACGGGTGAATCCCGTCCGTCTGTCGCATCTTTCCGGATGCTCATGCAGCGGCATCCGGTGACAAGCAGCGGCATCCGGCATTTCATGACGTGCGACGCCCCATGGTCATGAAAGGGCAATTTCTCCGGCAGGACAGCTTCGAACGCTACCATGCAGCGGTATTCGATGGCTTTTCTCTGGAGGGATGCATGAAGAAAGAAGAAAGGGTCCAGCGCATGAAGCGTCGCCTGATCGGTCTGGAAGGACCGCTGGACGAGGCGCAGTGGCATGAGGTGGATCGCGTCCTGTCCGGCACAGCTGCGTACACTTTCTCCATGACTTCTCTGCTGTCGCTGCTCAGCCTGATCTGGGACGCCTATTCGCATCAGCGCGTGACGGTCTCGTTCGGAACGATGGCGCTGTTTGCCCTGCTGATGGGTCAGAGCGTGTTTGTGTTGTGGGGCATCCGCGGAAACAAGGCATTGCGCCAGCCGCCCTTGTCGGCGGACGAGCATTCCGAACGTCTGCGCACCTTGAAGAAGCAGTCGATTCTGAGTGGTGCAGGCTGGGGTGTGGGGATGCTCGTGCTGATGCATGGGGTCCTTCCCTGGGCCGCGGGCATGCCGGTCAAGATGAATGCCGTCTTCATCGTGATCTGGCTGCTGGGAGGCGCTTTCTTTGGTGGCATGATGTATCTGGTTGGCCGGCGCAAGCTGGGGAAAGAGCAGGCAGGTTGAAGGATTTGTCCGCCTGATCCTTCCATGTCTGACAGGAGAACACCATGAAAACCTTGATCATCAATGCCCATCCCGACCCGCACGCTGCCGAAGCTGCGACCAACCGCATGGTGCAGCATCTTGTGGGCAGGCTGCCTGCGGGAAGCACGGAAATCGTCAATCTGGCGGAAGCCGATATTCAGCCGCTGGACAAGGACATGCTGGACGCGATCGTCCATACCGTGTTTCAACGGCAGCAGCCCGATTCCGGGCAGCGTGCGCTGCTGGCGCGTTCCGGTGAGGTGATTGCGAAAGTGAAATCCGCGCCGCTCCTGGTCATTGCCTATCCGCTGTACAACCTGGGCATTCCCGCCCGTCTGAAGGATTGGCTGGACAACATCGTCATGGCGGGGCAGACCTTTCAATATGACGAAAGCGGTACCCCGAAGGGGCTGATGGGGGCCCACAAGGTGCTGCTCCTGCAAGCCAGCGGCAGCGTGTACAGCACCGGTCCGATGGCGCAGATGGAGTTCAGCGTTTCCTACCTGCAGACCCTGCTTGGTGGTCTCCTGGGATTTGCCAGTGTGGACGCCGTCCGTGCCGAAGGCACGGCGCAGGCCGCGGGGCCGGAGGCTGCCGTGCAGCGTGCGCTGGCGGAAATCGATGCCCGGCTTGAGGGGTTCCTGGCGGATTAGATGACGCCAGAGGGGGAGTGCTGGGGGCCCTGGCGCGTCAGGCTGTCAGCGCAGGTGCCGTGTGAGGAGCTCCCAGAGGACTGAGCTCAGATATCCGCCCCATAAGCCCGCACGGCCGCGATCAGTTCCTGGATGTAGGTGTCGTGGATGTGGTGGGCGGCCAGGGCCTGGTCCAGTTCCAGCAGGTAGTCGATATTGTGGCCCAGATGGCCGCTGGCGGTGGCGATGAGGGGGGCGACGGTGTTGACCGAGGTGTCGTGCTCGTAGGCGGGCGTGCAGGGTTCCATCACGAAGACGATGGTCTGCACGAGGCGGCCGTC
>ERZ773233.2012-NODE-2012-length-11484-cov-3.588503_pt1 | contig 11484 bp, 25 predicted proteins | sample MGYA00580991_ERZ773233 | MGnify/ENA primary metagenome ERZ773233 (study PRJEB29015, sample SAMEA2738178) | human oral metagenome | biome: human oral; feature: human-associated habitat; material: saliva | place: China | collected 2161 ...
GTTCTGCGAATGCTAACAAAGCATGATTGTACAGTTCCTGAAATTTAGTCCTCTCAATGCCTAGATAATTGTAAATTTCGTAATTGAGATCCTTTTGAGGTTTTAAAAATTTTGAGAATAGTATATATCGATAAGTAGGATTGAATAGCCTGCTTACTGCTTGTTCAATTTCCTCCAACTCATTCATAGCATCCACACGTCGAACTGCTAAATGCTCAACAGCTTTATTAGGCCCTGCACCTCCTCGTGGTTGAAATGTGAATTCCTGCGTAACTTTTTGAATTGGACTATCGCATGCTATTTCCCTCCACCGTGGATATTCTGAGAGCTTTTTCTTTGCCCTCTTGATTGTTTCTTTCTCATCAATATCATCAAAAAGTTGCATTGTTCACCTCCATTCTCTAACTTATTTCTTTCCGTTGCCCCTGAAGGCTACAATGCAAGCCCACGAAAAACCAATTAACCAAAAACCACAAAGAATAAAGAAGATAATATCTAGTAAGTTCATCTTTTCTCTTTCTAATCCATTTCAATCAATCAAACGATCTTTCCATCACTGAATATGATGCTTGAATTATTTGATTTTATGCTAGAAGCATTGATATAGCCAACCCTTAAAATTTGTCTTTCAAGGATTCTTCTTTTCCCACTATAAGGATGTCGTTTCGGTTTCACTCTTTCGCCTCCAACAATTCCGGATTTTCGTAGATATTGCCAACGACTTTGTAATAACGTGAGAAGTTAGTATTTATAGGGAAGGTAAGCTCGCTTCCTTTATAATTTTGCTCAACATAAAAACATAAACTACTACGACAAATACCATACCTAACTACTCCAAAAGTCTCCCCTTGGTTTTTGGTAACTATATCTCCCTCGAAAATCTCTGTACCGAACGCATCAAGCAAGCCTGTTGATTGCATGAGTTCAACTTTATCTGCCCCACGTAAGAATGTGATACCGTCCCCAATAGATTCAAATTCACCACGGTTAAAATTAATTTCATCCACCAAATACATTTCCTTGTCGGTCTTGTCCCACGCCCTAAACTTTGGTATCATCTTGCACCTCCCCATCATCGTTTTTGAAATATTCTCCAAGGATCTCCAGAGCGTGCTTTTGACCGTTTTCTATGAATTTTAGGTATTCTTCATCTGATAGTATCATTCTTCCACCTCCTACTTTTCGAGTTTCTCTATTTCACGTTCAACCAATTTTTTACGTTTCTGTAACTCTTCTAGTTTTTGAGCATCTAGTGCTTTCTTGATAATTTCAAGTCGTTCAATATCCCTCTGAAATTTATCCAGAGAGTCAACTTTGCGAGCGTATTCTCTAAAATTATGTGCCCAGTCCCACTCTTGCCAACCGAAACAATTATTTAATTCTCGTGTTAAATCGTCATACTTCCTTTTTAAGTTGATATTAACTTCACGTTGATAAAGTAATACAAATATCGCCATAACCAAAACTGCTACACAAGCTAAAAACATTAACCAATACATAATTTCCACCATTTACTCCACCTCCTCTACTTCAAACAGCGAACTGTTAAACACTTCCCCGAAACCGGCTTCTTCAAGTTGTTTGCGGGTGTGTTTGACTTTCGTGTAGCTATATTCAGTATCATTTCCCAAATACCAACCGTCCCTAATTTTATCCAATTTTAACACCACAAAATCTTCAATCATCCCTTTCAGCTTCACCAAATACCGCTTCTCTTTCTCGATTTCATAGCCAAATTGGTGCATATTGACTAGGGTTTGAAATGCTTTTGTGCTAGCGTTTAGAAACCACCTTTCAAACTCATTAAGTTTAGCTCCATCAAAAGTTGACGGAATATTATGGGCAAATCGAAACAAATTCCCTTCAAAATCATCTTTGTTTTCTTCGTACCAATCAGCGACAAACTGCGGAACGACTGGCTTCTGCGGTTCGTCTAGTTGTTCAATAAGTTTAATAACTTCATGTTGACTCACAAGCGAAATTTTAGAGATAGTTTTTGCAAAAACTAGCATTTCTTTTATTTTCCCGATCAACTCTTGTTTATTCATTCTTCAAATCCTCTTCTTTTACAAATGAACCATCAATCCATTTACCTTTCCGATCCTTGATTTCGTTATAGGCAGCATTGAAACATTCCAGGAATTCATAACCTAAAATATTGCTGATTGATTTCAAGTAGGCTACAATGCGCACAAGGTTATGACGACACATTTTTTTGCTTGCTAAATCTTGAGATAGCTGAAACTCACTGATATTAGCATTTAGCAGTTTAAAGCAGTACATTGCTTCTTTTCGCCTAATATTGTTAGACTCTTCAAAGATGCTTTGTACATCTTCTTTGATCAGCAATGCTAAACCTACAACTACTACAGCACAGTCACCAATACTATCTTTCGTAAGTGCTTCATTCTTTTTCAAGAACCCTGCACATAACTCACCGAATTCCTCACTTAGTTTTAACGACTGTTTATCTAATCGCCCACCGTTTTCTAGATCTCGATCAATAAACCATTTTTTCACATTATTTAAAATTAAATTTTCCATTATTACCCCTTCTATTTTTTTACAAGTTTTAAATTGCCAGTCTCTTTGCCTTTTTTATTTAAATCTGCATAGAATTTCAATAACAATTTATCTTTCCCTGTAATTTTGCTTAACTTCGTCAATGAACCAGTACATAAATAACGCCCGTTTTCATAGAGTTTATAATCAGCTAACTCATCAGCATCTCCCATCAGGGAGTTCTCTTCAATTTGGAAATACTCGCAAATCGGCTTTATGTGATATTCGTGTGCTTTTGTTTTACCAGTCAATAGATCGCTTATTGTATTCATTGAGTAGCCTATCTCTACGGATAATTTTCTACCTGTCAAGTTATGGCTTTTCATCAAGAGCTTAAGCTGCTCTTTAAAATGTTCTATCTGATTTTTTGTATAGCCTGCCATGATACATTACAGCTCCTTATTCAATTTCTACTGGATAGAATGTACCGAATGACTTTCTTAAAGCATTTCCTACCTGTATAGCAACTCCACGAGATACGAACTTCATAGCTTTAGCTTCATCAGAAAATGAAACATCTAGACCAGTTGTCCCAACTACTACAGATTTTATAAATGGTTTTGATTGCTTTGATCCATGTTTTAAAATAAACATTACTTACCATCCTTTTCTAATTTCTGTAGCATTCTATTCTTTGCCTCCTCCAAAGCTTTTTTCTCTTGATCACTTGTTTGATTGGTATAATTTGGTTTTGACCAATCTGGAACATTTGATTGTTGCTTTGTTGGTTGTCCTTTTGTTTTGCTTTCCTGAAACTTCCGTTCTCGTTCGTTTACTGCTGCAATTGATAACAATCCATCATTTTTCCAATTTTGTAAAATAGCTCTAATATAGCTAAAATTTCTCTTACCATTGTCAGCAGCTAAACTGATAGCTTTTAAAACTACATCTGGTTCCATACCATCCAGAGTGATGAAATCTTTTAAAGTTTCAAACTGGATTCCGTCAAGCGGTGCAATACGAGACTGATATTCATCTGCGATGATTTTGAGTGTGTTTTTCTCTAAATCTATATCTATCTCTTTCTCTATATCTATCTCTATATCTATCTCTCCGATACACTTTGTTACTTCGTTGTTACTTTGTAACAACCTCTTACTCTCTCGATGCTTTCGAACTCTACGGGCACTAGCTGTTTCACTTCCTACAAGTTCTGGGACTTGCTCAAGTTTGTAGGAGTAATTATCATTAGTAGTTATTAGCCTCTTCTTTTCCATAAACATAAGAGCCATTCTGATGGATTCTACATCTTCTCCGATTTCTAAGGCTAGTTCTTCCGCTAAATCTTCAGCTAGTCCTTCATAGAAAATAACCCCTTCATTCTCCAAACTTGTCAACATTATTTTTAAATAAATGATTGTGATTTCTTCCCCTCCAGGAAGTTTCCTCATGAGTTTCATTTCTTTGGAATTGAAGAAGTTTTCTTTTAACTGTAGCCAGTAATACCTCTTATTGCTTGTTGCCATTACATCACCTCCTAATATGGGAAATCGTCATCCTTGATATCCATTGAATTTCCTGTAAATGAAGGTGGCATCTGCTCGGCCATTGAATTCTGATTAGCGGAATTATCACGCTTTTCAAGAAGCTGGAAGCTCTCAGCGACCACTTCGGTCACATACACACGCTTGCCATCTGTCCCTTCATAATTACGAGTCTGGACACGACCAGTAATGCCAACAAGGTTGCCTTTCTTAGCCCAGTTAGCCAAGTTTTCTGCTGACTTACCCCAAATCACACAGTTAATGAAGTCGGCATCATATTCACCATTTTGGTTTTTGAAATTACGATTGACAGCAAGTGTGAATTGCCCAACTGCCTGATTTTGAGGAGTGTGTCGAAGGTCAACGTCACGAGTCAGACGACCGATTAGTACAACATTATTGATCATTGTTACCTCCAACCAATGCCTTTGTCTTTGTCAATGCCTCTAGCTTTGAGTCTACTTCTTTCAATACCTCTTGCTGTAGAAGCATAGCTTTTTCTTTTTCAATCAGCCAGTCCATGTGCACCTTGGCTTTTTCCAAGTCCTCGATGCCATTTTTCTTACGATAACGAAGCAGATACTTAAGTAGATTACCTAAATGGTATCCAGTCAACTGTTCATCATTCATAAAGTTACGATGGACATCAATGGCCTCAAGACCATTCCGCCCCTGGTAGTGTTTTGGATTGTGTACGTTGTCGCTCATGTTGTCATCATTCCTTTCACATTATTCTTTTTGTGGATCTCTGTTGCACGTTTGTTAAGTAGTTCCCGTTGATATTTAGCAGATTTGTAATACTTCATTTTTGCTTTTTGTTTCTTGATGATTTCACGCAATACAAAGATTGCAAATCCTGAAAGTGTTGCATATGTAGCAAATGCTACTGCTAAGAAAATTTCAATAGTTGTCATTAGTTTCTACCTCAGTTGGTTTTTCTGGGAATAGTTCCCGGTTGAATTTGTTGATCATAAAATCTTGGGCCTTGTTGGTTTCTTCCATTCGTCCGACAATCTCGGCCCAATGTCCAATGCTTCCGGAGTGTGAGTGCACACGTCGCTCCAGCTCTTCCAGTTTCTGTTGCTGATCATATGAGACCTTAATCATCGCAACCGAAAACAGAGTGAAGAAGGACAGAAACATCATTGTGATGTATTTTAGTTTTCTAAGACTCATGCTCGAATCACTCCATCATTCCTGAAATCCACAGCCATTTGATGTAACCGCTCTTCAAAATCGATATCAGTCAGTTTCATCAATTCGGCTTTTTCTTCAACCTTTAGCGGACGGTTGGCATCTTGCCAATCCATCAATGCTAATAATTTATTGATAGGTGTCATTGTTTCTCCTTTTGTGTTATAATTGTTCTGTAATTCTTTGAAAAGTGCCTTTCCCCAAAGGTGCTTTTTATTTTTGTAAAGTTCGACAAAATCTGAGGGCATCTTCCAAATTATAGAGATACTTCCCACCTTTGCCAGATTGTTGGAATTGGAATTTTCCTTGATCTCTCCACTCTTCTAGCTTGGTTCTCCCCCATCCAGTTGCTTCCTGCAATACCTTGATAGGTACCCATGTAATCTGTCTACTGGATCTGCGTTTAGCTTCTTCCATGGCTTTGATGTTGAGAGTTACAAGTTCTTCGAAAAGTTTGTCTTTAAATTCTGGTCCAAATAATTCTAGAACCATATGAGCCTCCTTACCCGACCAAACTCATCTGTCCGTTCCGGGCTTTAATTTCAAGTTTAGTATTCGCTGACGGTTCCCAGCTGTTCCAGTAGTCAAAGGCTTGCTCTTCGTCCTTGCGTTTCAACAAGTCATAGCGAGGGATCCGGAAGTAGTCCTTGAAGTCTTTAGCAGCTTGAGAAAATACAGATTGTGCAAAATGTCGGTCACGGTATGCTTGGCTATCTTTACCACCGAGCAAGGCCACGACTTTCTTCTTACGTAATTTTTCCAATGCCAGACCAACCGAAGGGTTGATGGGTTGCTCATTCTTCAGATAATCGACATCGGCTGATAAGATAGACTGCCCTTCTTTCAGCTTTTTCAATTCCTGGAGTGCATGGATCATTGCGTCTTCTACCACTAACTCGGTAGGTTGGATTGTCACTTCATTCATTATTCAAATTCTCCTTCTAAAATGTTGCTTTCTTTACGGATATCGTTCAGGTCATTGAAGAAACGAAGTCCACGACTGATAAAACTATCAAATTCGTTTCTGATGATTCCGTCTGCTTTAAGGACTTTCTCCTCGTCTGCGTAGATTAGACCGCCCATACTAGCCAAGAAGTCATTTCCTTTTTGAAGTAGGCTTGTGATATTCTTGTAAGCTGAGATTTGCTTCTGTACGCTATTCAGTTGACCTTGCGATTCTTCAATCGCTCGAGTCAATTCATCGTACTGAGCAGATTTCTTATCGACCTCTTCACGCTGGGCCAGTGTGTCAGCGAGTTGCTTTTCGATGAATTCGGAGCGTTCTTCCATCGCCTTAACGGTTTTGGATAGTTCCTTATTCTTTTCTAGCAACTGCCTGTTAAGGTCCTGTGTGGCCTTGTAATCGTCCGGGACGACCTCCTTGATAGTTTCCTTGACTTCGACCTTGGAAGACTTGATTTTCTCGTTCTCATCTCGTAGAAGCTGATTTGCTTGTTGACTGAGTTGAAGTTTTCTCTTAACTTCCTGAAGTTCACGCACTGTAGGAGTGTCACCATCTTCGATACGTTTAATCTGCTCCTCTTTCTCTTCTTCTGGAAGAGTTGCGATCAGGTAGAGGGCTGAAGTTCCTAAATCGTTCAACGTTGAACGATTTGAAAGTTGTTGAGCAATTGTCATCATCTTTCTGGCTTCGCTATGAGAAATCTTAATGGTATCTAACCATTCCCCAAACTGACCATGTACCAGATTGTGTTCTTTCACATGGTTCAATCGTCTACCGATTTCCCAAATGGACTGACCAGCTATTTGCTTGTGATAATTGATTTCTAGTTCTAATTGAGATAGATTATCCGACAAAATCAATTCATTCATAGATTCTCCTTTCTTTTAATTCACGTTTCGTGAAGTTTAAGGTGCAAATATATCGCCCAACTCTCTATTGAAATGTCGAGCGATTATAAACATCTCACTTTGAGTGAAATCTGTCTTTCCCAATTCTTTATTTCGGTAAGAAGTTTCGCTTTTATTTATCAATTTTGCCATTTCTTTTTGAGAAAGACCTTTTTCTTTTCTCAATTTGTATAGCAGTATCTGCATTCTTTCACCTCCTATCTAAGTTCGTCCAAGCTGACTTCTAGTGCATCAGCTATTTTTTTTACAGTATCAAAATATAGATCCTTTACTTCTCCATCTCTTAAACGATAGATACCGGCAGGCCCGATACCTGCTTTTAAACAAAGTTTATAAACCGTCCAATTTTTTTCTGAAATTTTTTCAGATATTTTTTCCCAAAGCATAGCTTCTCCTCCTTATATAACTTTATTATATAATTTTCATCACCATTCTTCTTGTTCTACTATATGTTGTGCTTTATAAAGACAAACCTTTTTAAAACACAATATGTTGACAAACAATGTTTATTATAATATAATATATCTTGACTGAGACCTCTCACCGTTTTAGTCAAAACTTCAACAGAAAGGAGAAATTTCATGGGCAAAAACCAACATGTCGTACCTGCTAAGAATGGCGGTTGGAACGTGAAAGGTGCTGGCAATTCTAGAGCAACAGCTCATACTACTACGAAGAGAGAAGCTACAAATATTGCTAGACAGATTTCACGAAATCAAGGTTCCGAACTAATCATTCATGGCAAAGATGGAAAAATCCAAAGCCGAGACAGTCACGGTAAAGATCCATTCCCTCCTAAAGGCTAGTCATATTTTGGCCTTAGTCTTACAACATATCCTGTAGCAGGAGTTACATCATCCAATGTGACTTCTGCTATTTTTTTCTTACCGTCACTAGTTTCAACAATTAGTCGTGTATAGAAACGACTATCTAAAATATTCACCCGATTCGGTTTAAATCTATACGGATATCGTTTAGGTTTCATTTTCTCACCTCCTTATTGTTTAATTCCCTATCGTTATTTGGTATAATTAAGATAACAAATCGATCGGAGAAATCTTATGATATTTCAAGCAAGAATAAACTCTTCTGCTTCTAGGCCTGTAAACGTTGAAGACAGCTGTCCGAATTGTAAAAAGCCAACCAATCCAGATCTTGTGAACTCTTCTTATTTTTATCTTGGAGAAGATAAAACAAGCTTAGTATTAACATTTAGATGTTTAGGTTGTAAACACTTCTGGACAGAGGAGTTTATAGCTACAAGGTATTTAATCAATAACTACGACGAAAAATACGAAATCGAACATATAAAAGTAATTCCTAATCTCCCGAGCGATATACCTATATCTGACGATGTAGAGATAGTTTCTCCAATTGGTAAGCAAATCTATGTTCAAGCACTGAAAGCTGAACATGAACAACTAGACCACATTGCAGGTATCGGATATCGAAAGGCACTTGAGTTCTTTGTTAAAGATTTCTCTATTGTTACAAATCCTGATGATGAAGAAAAAATCATTAAAATGTCATTAAAACAAGTTATTGAAAAATACATCAAGGATGAAGATCTTAAAACATTTGCACTAGCATCTGCTTATATCGGTAATGACGAAGGCCATTACTATAGAAATAATCCCGATAAAGATTTTACACATCTAAAGAACTACCTCCACGGAGTTATTCACTACATGGAAATGAAACTCAATTTTCTTGATGCTCAAGAACTTGTGAATCGTTCAAAGAAATCTTAGAATCAATTTCATCCAACTTCTCAGCAATATATGTCACAGTCCTCAATATCTCGTTGAGGGCTGTTCTTTCTAGTTCGTTCATCATGAACCTACCTCCTTTTGAATTTTTGATTCAAGAGCTCGAAGTTCGATTTCGTGAGCAACGTTTGCCATCAATTTCATGCATTTGCTTTTTGCTTCACTGTAAGTTTCAGATTGATTTATAAGCCAATCCGATATTTCGATAACTTTATCTTCGGAACCAGTGTTTAAACTTATAACACCAGTGCTGAGATTTACAGATGATTTTCCGTCTACAGAAATAAAGATTCCTTTTTTAAAAGTACTTCCATTCAATTCGGGTAACATTTTTATATCCTTTCTACAAAATTTAATATTCACTAGTTTTTTTATCATTGGAATACATCTTAAGACCAATGTGATATCTATATGGTTATAGTATATTGAAGTCACCTTTACACGAAAGGAGCTGATGCAAATTGGCAGAATTTTTGAAAGGTACTGTACTTCTATAAGTAAATAGATACGTTTGCTTTGCTCGAAGCCGTAGCGGACTAGACGCTTAAAACTAGGAAAGAATTGCAGAACGGGAATCTTTGCCAGTAATGGTTCAGGCCATTCAAGTAGCAAAGGAGAGTTGGCATGCCTCGTAAAACTATTGCCGTTACTCGTTCTCCAATTCTAGAGCCGTAATGATACTTAAGAATTTAGCAGTGCTGGTTATCGATCCAGTGAAGTAAATTCCGCTTGCACGAGAAGCGGGAAGTTTTCAAAAAATCGTTAGGTACTCAGGACTCGTGCAACTGGGTGCTTTTTTTATCCCTAAAACCATATATACCAAATGACACTAAGTGAATAAATTTAAAATTACAATTACAATAATCGCACCTACTGCGATCAAACCACCGATTTTCCATCTTTTGTCGTCCATTGCTTTTCTCCGGACAGTATGCTAAACTTAAGTCGTAGGGTTGGGGCTTGCGCCCCTCCTACAACTTCGTGCGTAACTCTTATTTAAAAAAGAGTTGAAGTATCACGGCGATTAGTGCTATGATCGCCGCTATCACTGTGGCTCTTGGTTGTGTCAACCAAGGGTCTTTTTTCTTTTGCCTTCGCTTTAGCATACTGTCCTTCCTTTCTTTTGTTTTGGGTTAATTCCTTAACCTTGACTATATTATACTTCACGTTTCGTGAAGTGTCAATAGTTTTTTATCGAAAAAACAAAAAAACTTTTCAAAACGTGAAGTATTTGTTATAATTTACCTATAAAATGTACAAATAAAGGTGATGAATATGACTGATCAAGAATTAGCCATCTACATTGGGTTAAAAATAAAGGAATTTCGTGACCAAAGAGGTTTGACGCAAAAAGAGTTAGCTGATCTAATCGAAATGGGAAATACAACAATAGCTAATTATGAAAAAGGTTTTAGAACTCCCAAAAAGAATACTTTATTTAAAATAGCTAACGCACTTAATGTCACTATAGACGATCTGTTTCCTATTTTAAAACAATCAGACAATTCGATTATTGAAAGTATTGAGGAAATACTTTCCAAACTCGACCCAGAACCATACCAGCGTAACGTGTTGACTTGTGCAGAGAGGCAACTTGAGGAGCAAAAACAGGCTAAGAAAAAGCTTGCTGAAGTCCATGATGTATTCGTAGAGTATATAGCCTACAACTACTACGACCACCCAGCTTCTGCAGGTACAGGGCAATATCTGAATGAAGTGCAGATAGAGACAATTCAGCTGCCTGTGAAGGTGGACGCTGATTTCGTTTGCCCGATTTATGGGGATTCGATGGAGCCAGATTATAAATCTGGGGATTATGTCTTTGTTAAATTGACGGTAGAGCTTCCAAGTGGCACGGTTGGAGTATTTGACTATGAGGGAGAGGCTTACATCAAGCAGCTCATTATCGAGAAAGACAAGGCATATCTAAGAAGCTTTAACAAGAAATACAAAGATATACCGATTGATTCAAACAGTGATTTCAGGATCATTGGTAAAGTCGTGGATGTGTACAGGGAAGAAAAATAAAAACCATCGCTAACGAAACGATGGTCAAAGATGAATATAAATCTTTAATTAATTAAAAGGGGAATTATTATGGGATTTTTTGATAATGTTAAACAAGAAAGTTCTTTTTCTGAAGCTTCAGGAGCAACTGGATTAAACTATGTTGTGCTTCAAGTAACACTTAAAGAAAAGTTATTTGGTACTGGATCTGGAAACCTCACTGAACTTGAAAATGTGATTAACAAACAAGTTGCCAAAGGATACCGACTCCATACTATTAGCACAGCTAACGGGGGCAGCAAGGGCCTAGGTGGAGGAGATCGCATCCAGGCTACGATGGTGTTTGAGAAAATTATTTAGTTATATTTTTTCACTATCACCTTCAAAGAATATGAAAAAAATAACTTTTTGTATATCCTACTTGACAAAAACACAAAAAGACTCTATACTATTTTCATACGAATTGGTCCGGATGCCCGATGCATCCTACCGAAAGAGTCTCAATAAATTATTGGGGCTCTTTCGTGCTTTATAGGAGAAGAAATGAAACCTTTTTCCGATTTTAATAAACAAATTAAAATATTAGAAAATAGAAA
>ERZ773233.2013-NODE-2013-length-11482-cov-4.269537_pt1 | contig 11482 bp, 15 predicted proteins | sample MGYA00580991_ERZ773233 | MGnify/ENA primary metagenome ERZ773233 (study PRJEB29015, sample SAMEA2738178) | human oral metagenome | biome: human oral; feature: human-associated habitat; material: saliva | place: China | collected 2161 ...
CATTGTTATTTTGAATATTATAGAGCAAAAACAAATCCAAATTCTAAAAGCTCAAGGATTACTTGAAAAAGTGTCTATACACCCAATATATAAAATATATAAAGAAAAAGAAATAAAACCGAATTAAATAGAATTATAATCTTTTACCTATTAAACCATTAATAATATGTTTGAGAATCTAATTAATTTCCTTATTTCTGTTCTCCCATTAACCATAATATTCTATTTCTCTCCATGTATCTTAGCCTCTAATTACTGAGTATTTACCTTAAACTTTTTTTTAATAAATATGCTTTTTTGATGGACTCCAATACCACGAGCAATTCTAATTATAAAGGCAATCAAGAATAAAAATCTTTTCCTAGATGAAGAACAAAAATTAACCTTAAAACTCTCAAAAAAAGAGGAAGAAGAAATTGCTGAAATGATAAAGAATAAGCCCAATTTAAGTAAAGAATAAACGGTATAAAAACACTACTAAAAAGGCATAAACAAGGCTAGAAGTTAATGCAACAACATTGCCTATTGCAACTCCTGATACTCACATATAACAGAAGTATCCATAAAAAGAAGCAATAAATCAACTAATCATTCACATTACATATGCAACATTAACCAGAACTCATGCAAGGACTCAAAGAGCTGCTAGTCCTTTTACTACTTTCACAAATTCTCACATTATTTTAACATATATCTTATAAAAAAGAAACAAACAATCATGAAAGGAATATACACTAAATAATCCCATTCTTTTAATAAAACAGGATTTTTACAAGAATTTGCCTGAAAAAAGTTATATCCGTTATCATAATCTTTCTTAAAATAGTTCACTATCTTATTAAGCCCCAAGTCATCAACATTCTTTCATCAAGAATATAAATCTTGAAATCAAGTAAAAAATTTTGTTTTTGAATATTTTTCATCATGTTTTTTCTTCGCTTCAGCATATTCATCACAAAACTTCTTTTTATAGTCTGCAACTTGCCAAACAGGAACAAAAGGCATATATCCTACTGGATTATCACACTTTGCCTTAAGTAAAGTCAAATCTATTAAAGAACTATCAATATCTGCTTTCTTTACTAACTTATCTCCAACTTTTCAAACATATTCATTACCAGAAATCTTATCTGACCATTTTAATAATCATCAAAGAATTTTTTCTCAAATAGAAGCATCATCTAATTCTTTTGGCTTAAATTCTGGTCTCGTTCCACATTTTTCAGCCACATTTATCGTTTGGCTAGGGTTGAGCCAGTATTCCTGACTATCTTTTATAAATTCATCTCGTTTATCCTTATACTTTTGCATATAAACTGGCTTTCTGCTTTTGAATTTGAGACAAATTGGGTCTTTGGTTTTAATATCTAAATCTCCTTGTCAGTTCCAATCTACAATAGCTTTCCACGGTGCTAATCTAATATCAAAGTCTCTATTATCTGCTGGGTCTTCTAACAATCATCTATAACACTCACGGTCATAAAGAGTATAGGTCTTAACATTTTGCCAGTAGCTAGCACATTGATTATATTCTGCCAATCTCTCCTTATAATTCCCATCTGAATTCGCTCACTGGTTTCCATTTGGATTATTAGTTGTACCACCTCACCAGTCCATAGATTGAGTCTCAATATCTTCCTTATAGATGAAGTTGATACCTTGATTTCCAGACTTAAATCATGTAGGAAATAAGCTATCCCCTCAATCAGTAAGAGTATAAGACTTCTCAAATTGTAGATTTTTGAGGAAGTTTTTATTAACTCAATTTCCCTTCCAAATCTCTCGTGCTTGATTTTTGTCTACAGTAAGAGAAAAGGCTTTTTGCTTTTGCAACTGTATCAAAAAAACATTTTGCTCCTCCTTTCGTGGGTTAGCAATCAGCATCATGTTCTCTAATCTCACATCTCCAATCCAGCTTACTCAATATCTAGTATTTGGATCGTACAATGTGAATTGATTATCATATACTAGAATTTCTGAGAATAGGAATTTATTACCAATAGAATTGGTATACTGATATGCAGTTCTACTTGGTATAGTGAATGTATTATAATATTGGACTGCTCATTTATATCTAGCCTGATAATAAGTTATTCACTCATTTTCGTACTCAAATCAAAATCATTTTAACCAGATTTGTTCATACTTTTGTCCATATCCATATGTACCTAAGAAAAAATCCGAACTATAACCTCCAATAACATAACCTGATATCCCAAAAGCTCAAGGAGAATTTGCCGAACATTTTTCGATATAAATTCAACCATCCCTTGAACAATAATAAAAATTTGTTCTATTACTTATTCCTTTAGGGATCACATTTCAGTTCGTACCCTTAGTAAATCATAAATCAATTGCATAAGTATTTGAGGTTAGTACTCAAAATGCTAGTATGAATAATGTTAAGAGTTTTCTTCTCATTCTTTTTCTTTACATGATAAATCTTTTTCTTCTTTACAAGATAAATCTTCTCCCATATCTTTGCAAACATCTACAATGTTCCACAAAAGCGATCACACACTAAGTCAAATATAAAATAGAACAAAAAGGTGCATAATAAAACTCCTTAATTCTTCTCCTGAAAATCATGCAAATCTTAAAATAAAAAATGCAAACTGTATGATTCAAAATGTTAATCCCAAAAACCCCTGAGTATATAAAACGGTAATAAAAAAAAGTCCTAATCTTTCCATAATATAATATTCATAAAATCTAAAATCTTTTAATTCAATACTCTCTTAACTTTATAAGTTTTGATTGTTTGTAGAGTTCCAATTTTGTCTTAATATTCTCTACCTCTTTCAACTTCTTTCTAATTTCTCTAAGCTCTCTTTTTAATTTCGCTATCTGGTATTGATCCTCTATAACTTTGTTGTATTTCATTTTATTCCTTGATAAATAATAATTAAAAACACTACTACCATTCCGACTAACAATCCAATTTGTATCCATGCTAAGACTTGGTCCGACATTTTTTTCTATTTGGTAAAAAATAAAGTTCAATTCGTATCATTAGAGCAGAGATTAACAATGTTATTGCAATCACTACTAACAGTCCTATTTGCTCATTTGTCATTACTTAACAATTCTTCATAAAATCCTAATTACCATATGTATCGTAAACCAAATAAGAGCAATCAACAATAAGAGCTGAGTTATACCGCTCACCCCATTTGGCTCAAATGGAACTTGACATTTTGTTATCGTTCAGACCTGCTGACATTCTCGCTTAATCATTCTTTATCATTTTAGAAACTAAAATAAGAAATCCATAGAGCAAGAACAAAGGTCAAAGCCCTGAGATTACATATTGATAGTTTATTCGAACAAACTCCATTTTCTTAATTCTTAAAGATTAAATATGCACGTTATCTGCTATTTTGCTATTAGTATTTTTATCAGGTATCTTACCATTATTCCTCAATCTGTCATAGTCAGATTTAGATAATTTACTTCCCAAAAATCCATCTGCAGTATCTGTTTTATTGCTATAGGTTTGCTCGTTAATAATTGCAAATCCTCTAAAAGCTAGAGAGAAAAAGCCAAAAACTAACAAAGCAACTACACCAATAACCAGAGCGAAAGGGAGAATACTTGTAAAAACATCTAAAGTCCAAACTCATTTAACCGCCTCCAAGACTCCATCTAAGAGTCATTGGAAAAATCACGGATTATATGGCACTGTATTTATCATGAATTATCTGAATATCCTGTAAAAAAATGCAAAAGCCACTAACGGCAATAAGTACGGTCATACCGTAGTTAATATTCCTTGAATTTCTGAAAATCCTTTTTGTACTACTGGAGTCATTATCTAAGAATTAAGTAATAAATAAATGCTGCAGCACCTAACGGCAACAAGATTGGTAATAAGACATCTATAATTGCTCTTAACTGAGCGAATGCCACCAAATAAGAACCCGCTAAACTCATTATTTTATCAATTACTTAAATAAAATATCATACAAGAAACCAATCACAAACAAGACTGCAACACCAGTAAAAAGAGTTGTCATCGCCTGATTATTGGCGGACTCTAACTCTAATTTTTGGTCTTGGCTGATTTCAGGTATCTGAGTCAGTTCCTGACCTGTCTCATACTCAATCTTCAAGTCTTCTCAACTCCCCGAAACTTTCAATCCTCTTGGGAGGATTAACGGATTCTGAGTGAATTGATACAGTTCAGAGCTTCATTCAATCTGTACTCAAAATGTTGGCTTCTGAGTCTCATTCTGAAGTAGGACTTGTACTGCATTCCTGATTAAATCCAACTGAGCTTCAATTTGTGTATCCATTTTTTACGTTTTTACTTCATAAAAGTTTTACTAGAGTAGGTAAATTCTTATGTATTCGGTTTCTAATCTTTAATTCTCTATACGTAAGTGGCTTTTCTACTCTTTGCAAATCAGTTTCATCAACTTTAGTCGCAGTTCAATGGGTAGGAAGCCCTGAAATAAAGTAAGAGTTGTGTGCTTCTCATCTGAATTTATCTAATTGTCCGCTTGCTAATCGCCTACCAATTGGAAACCAAAAGAGCTTGAGCAGAGGCAAGAACTGACTGCTTTCTATTTCTGATTTTTCTATATCTGTTTTGAATTGTCAGCTTTCGCCATTCATCACATAGGTTTTTGAGTCATCTCACTGAATATCTGCAAGGTCTCACTGATTTTCGTATACTGTACGAGTGGACCGCTGAATTCAGAGAATAGGAATGCTCCTTTTTTTGTATCTGATTACAAAGTCAGTCATACGGCGAATGTTAATATCAACTCTCTTCATTCTTTGAGAGATGAAGAATATTTTTATGTTTCTTTTACGACATTGAGTGAGTATCACATCTAGCCTTTCCATCAATCCTCCTTTATCTCGCTTTCTAGCATTGAAATACAAATGAGCTTCATCTACTATCAGAACTATATTTTTATAATCAAATTGGCTTAAATAATAGGTCTCTACATCATCATTTGTTGCTCTAATCCATTTTTCTAAATTCTCAATTATCGCATACAATTCATCAGGTAAAGAATAGAACAAATCCACGAATTTATAGGGAACATTAGCTATTATGAAGTTCTTTTCCTTATCTAGCTGAGCAACTTCTAGGAATGTACCAAATGTTTTTCAGCTTCAAAAGTTTCCCATTACTGAATATACTCCGTATAATTTCATTTTATTTATTATTTTTTATTAAATGTTTTCTGCTAATCTCGTGCTTGAGTCTAACATTTCCAATAAACACTTGATTTTGCTTACTGCTTCCTGATTTTTATCTCTATAGATTTTTCTGATTACCTTATCCACGATTTCATAGTCTGTAGCTTCTTTTTTCTTTTTATGTGTTATTGCATTATCTGGAATATACACACCGAAGTTAGCAAACTCTTTGAGCTGATTGATTGTGATATCTCTTTCTGCCTTGTCAAATCATTCAGAATTGACCTGCAGTTCATATCTCATCACACCACTCAGACCGAAATACTCAGGATAAAGCCAAGTTGTACCTCTCGCTATCAATTCCTTCATCTTGTCATAGTACCTCAAGACTCTTGCTGATTTTCCTCTCCTACCGAAGAGCATATATTCCAGCTGATTGTCTTTTTGGATTGTACCACTAATTTTACATTTGAGGGTATTGACTTTGCGGAAGTTATATTTTTCGCAATCACAAGTATAATCTGCTCTTGTGATTGTGATTTCCTCCATTCAAAACAACTTCGTAAATACTTTCTCCACACTTGACCGCAAGTTATCACGGTTTACGACTAATAGACCTTTCCCGTAGAAGTCAATTTTCAAGACATCTTGCCCTTTTAGATTTCGTTGCATGATACGGAATAAATCAACAGTCATTCCCATATAGGCATACAAACCAAAGGCTACAAATCCACCTGATTTACTAGGCTCTAGCCTCACTTGAATTCTGTCGATATATGCTGATCTTCCATTGTCAGACATAAACAAATATCGCCATTCTGTCTTTTGCCACCTACCGTAAAAACCAATGTAGTCAATAAATTCTTTCAAAAATTTATCTTTTTTGTGAATTTTTATGTAATTCCCGAGTTTGTTATTTGGGTGGAGAAATTGAGGAATTTCATAGTTTCTCATTAACATTTCTCCTGATAAAATTTTTGGGAACTCTCTCACAAAATTTTCCCGTTTGATTTTCCTGCTTGAGACCTAAAGAAAGGTCTCTTTTTTATTCTCTGTGGGGAGGGACTATTACTAGGAGTCCCTCCCTTTAGAAAATTTTTTTATTCTTCAACAACCATTGTTTCCACAATCCTAATTTTTGTACCTTTAACACTCTTTTCAGGGTTTTGAATATCTATTATTCAACCCATCATATCTTGCATTTTTGCAAATTCTAACAAAACTTTTTTGCAATATCTATAATCTTGCAAACTCAAGGTCAGAACACTCTTTAAAGGATATCCTCTAGAGTCTCTGATAGTGTACACATCGGACACAGTTCGGGTAGTTGTCTTAGAATGAACAATTTTTTTACTCCTCATTACTAATGCCGTAAACCTCTTCAACTTCTAGGATTTTATCCTTAAACCCTAATCCAAGTGTTTCCGCATTAAATTCAGCTCCAAGCATTGCTTGAGCTTCTGCCAAAGTAAGATATACTCTCTTTGGAAATCTAGTTTCTCTTCCTATATTTAAAGCTTCAATAACTACTTTCAATTCCTTAGTTTTCTTATCTTCATACTTGTATGCATTAAATACTCTGTACTTAGTCAACATTTTCTATAAATTCAAATAATAAAAAAATAATGCTCTTAATTGGTATGTATAATTTTCCTAATTCATAACCCGCATTACATAAATTCTTTTGTTTTTGTATTTTTTTGTTTTTGTATTACTTTTAAGACTTTATCTAACCGCTCTTTTTTTCTAGAAAGAGCGGGAAAACTAGCCTAGAGGAATAAAAGATTGTTAACCTAATTACCCAATAAATCTCTTAATCCAAGATGGAATCTTGTTCACTACATAGATTGCTCCGAATGCTCCCACTCCAAGAATGATAAGTTGTGGTCCAACATTCATAACAGTCTTTGCAATTCCAGACATCACATCTTTAGCTGACGTAATAATGCCAGCATCAAGTGTTAATCCTGCACCTGTCATTTTTTTTGTTTTTGTTTTTGTTTGTAAAAAAAACCTTGCAAAGTTGATTGTTGAAGCCTATCTTCAAACATCAATTTTTACAAGGTTCTTTTCTATAATTAAGAACTAGGATTTTTCTTATTTTTACATTTCTTCAAAAGTAGAAATCTTATATAATTTCTAAACTCCACCTTTGGCTTAGATAAGCCATTTTAGAGCCATTGAGTTTTTTACCCAACAGCTCCAAATCCGCTTGAGACCATCTTCCAATTTTATGAAGACGCTAGGTTTACATCTTTTAGAATCTATATCATGATTTTTACTTATAGAATGTTTCTGTTATAATTTTTAATGAACAAACATACCTAGGTATATACGACCAAAGGAATGAAATTCCAATCCTCATGGACTATGATAGTACTGATAAATTCTGTTTTTTCAAGCTTTTTGAATTCCTCTCCTCACTAAAAAAATAATTGAGAGAAAGGGAAGACAAGCATTCTGAATAATCCGTATGCGACTCGGCTAATATATTCTCATAATATCCCCTTGAATGGTCAAAAGATCACTAGAGCAAGGAAAAGAATTGAAATAATTCAGACATTTTTTTCCAGAAACGCTCCAGCATTATGATTAAAGACTTTTATCAGTCTATATCCATCTAGTGGTGGCAAAGGGATCATATTGAATGCTGCGAGCGCAAAATTCGTCACCGCAAATGTTATCCAAAATTGAATCACAAGATCTGTCTGAGTAGATAGCGCATTGAGTCCGAGTGCAAATGTTTTCATATACACCATCATAATGATGATCGCTAGGATTCCCAAAATCACATTGGTCAGCGGTCCAGCTAGGGCAACAATCAGTTCATCTCTATAGGGCTTTTTATAGTAGCTAGGATCAATTTGTACCGGTCTCCCTCGACCAAATCCGATCAAAAAAATAAGAATAAATCAGATAGGATCAATATGTTTTATTGGGTTTGGAGTCAGTCTTCATTGGATTTTTGGCGTCGGATCACCGAGTTTATATGAGGCATAGGCATGTGCAAATTCATGCAAACTCACCGATACAATAAAGATAATTCCAATCTGAATATACGAATAAATCGATACCATACAGCAAACAAGAGAATAAATATAAGTATTAGGCAGGTTTAACAAGTCCTTCAAATGGATTATCTGTATTGATCTGAGGTCTCTGGTCCAAAGTTTCAAGAGATGAATTCTGATTTCAGGTTTCTGTTGTTGTTTGAAGTGCACCTGAGAGGTTTTCTCCACTACCAGAAACTACAGGTTCAGTCTTGAGATTTCAAGAGAGGTTAGGATTTGTTAATTGCTGGATATGTTTAATAAAACCAGAGATATCCTTGAGTTTTGAGAAATCAAGAACTGTATTTTGCACAAGAGTTGCGGTATGATAGAGATGATTTCTCCAGTTGTATTCATACAAATCTCCAGTATAAGCAAAGCCATTTTCTAGCAAATTTGACTTCACATTTACAAAATCAAACGGATATCACAAAACCACAAAAGGCATATCTTGAGCAAAGATCTTGCTAATCTCAGTTGAAAGTTCAGTTTTTTGTGGACTTTTTGTATACTGTTTGAAGAGATTTGTTAGTTTTGGATTGGTATATTTTGATGGATTTACTAGTGCATCGCTTGTTGTCAAGATTTTTAAGATATCCTTTTTAAGTCCAATGTTGATCGTATTGAGCAGAATATCATAATTTCCCATCACGAGCTTTGCTTCAAGCTCCTCTGGACTACTCACCTGTTCAAAGAGGAAGTATTCTAAGATACCAGCTCTGGTAAGAAGTTCTCTTAGCTGCTTGATTGCAAAGTTTGATTCAAGATTATTGTAATATACGACAGAAATCTTTGATACATCAGTATTTTGTTCAATTTTTGGTGCAGTTGTCGTCAAAAGATACAGATCAATATTTGCGATAGTATAAGTTTTACCTTTGATAGTTCACTCAATAGTGTATTGATTGAGTCCATCTTTAAGATTCTTCCCAAGTTCAAGTGGATAGGTGATCTTTTTGTCAGTTTTTTTATAGTTTTTTGGACTGAAAGTATTTCCTGAAGCATCTTTTACCTTGATTACCTCAAACTGATTTGAAAATTTGATATCAAGATTAAAGGTCTTTTCTGGCTTTTGAAGATAGAAAAGGAACTTTCTCTCTACTCCATTGATAGAAATTGACTTCTTGAGTGGCTGAACTCCACTATCTTGGAGATCTTTTTGTTGAACCGCCTCTTCTCATTCATCAGCTGTTGAGAGACGATTAATAAACTCCTTGATATTGCTTCCATCTGAGTAAAAGAGCGTAAGCAGTGGATCATTATATTTTTTGAGATATTGCTTATAATCTCCAGTATAGAAATTAGCATTGATCAATCATCAGAGTGCTCTTCTAAGTCTTACCTTCATTCTTTCAGATTTTGTATTGAAGAAAAGGGTCAAAATCTGACTTTTGATGATATTGAGTTTCTGATATCCCTCAAGAGTAACCTGATTTGCATAGGTATCTACAAGAGTATTTTTCTCCTCTAAAACCGACTTTGCGAGCGTATCAAATCCGTTATAGTTTTTGATCTGATAGAAAGCGAGGTTAGTATCTTCACACTTTGTGAGATCGAAGACAAGACTTTGACTATCACTTGATTTTGGCGCGATTTTTCCACAACCACTTGTCACTGGATTTGCAGCAAAAATCTTCTTATACATATCACTATTTGCATGTTCTAGGACATGCTTTGGCAAAATATAGAAGCTGAAAAAGTAATTATTATCAGTTGTGCTTGTTGGGAAAACAATCTTGAGCTTATCATTTTCCTGAGAGATTTGTATCTCTTGGTAGGTCTTGAGTGTCTTGATATCCCAAGCATTTTGACGAATGATATGATCATACGTGAAATACACATCATCAAGCGTCATCGGAACACCATCACTCCAGACTTTTCCACCTGTTGCAAGATTTACATAGTAAGTCTGATAGTCCTGAGTTGTAATTTTACAAGTTTCCCCTTTAAGACCTTCGGAGTTGAGCGTAGCATATCCCACACACGCATCAAACAAAAAAGACTGATAAAACATACTCTGTCAGTCATTTTTTAGGTAAGGCAGGTAAGAAACCTGATCAAAAATTGCTTCCACAAAAGTTCATCATTTTTTAGAAGTTGATTTCGAGTTTTTTACAAGAAACTGATAACCAAGAGCCACAGTAGCAAAAAACCAGAGCACTACAATCACATAAAGAAAATAGGTCAGCGTTTTTTTTGTGGAATTAATCTCGTAATAACGATATCGCATTATTTAACATAAGGTAAAAACAGGCAGATTATTACGAAAATGATACCTGTAATAATAGCTATTTTTTGTAATTTTCATTCCATTGTTTTTTTGCTTCCGTATTCGTTTCCTCCTGCAGAAGCTCCTCCTAATCCGAGACCAAGTCCACCTCCTTTTGGAGACTGGAGCAAAACACTCGCGATAAAGATAATCCCATCAAGGATAAGTCCGATAAGGAGTAGGGTTTTCATACTATTTTTACTAGAAAAAATAAAGAATAATCTGTTGGTAACTATATGGATTTACTTTAGAAATGCAAGTAGGAAAAAATCCTCTTGTCAAGTAGAAAGCAAGCACCTATATTTTTAGAGATCAGAAATTAGAATATGCTCGCACTTTGTAGAACATTTCTCAAGTGCCTCTCCTAACTGTTCTGAGGGAAGATTTTTAACCTGATAAATCTGCTCAGTCTTTGAAATAAAGGTATAACTTGAGGATCCGTCATTTATAATTTGATCAATTTGTCAGTCTAGCAAAAGTGGCTTTAGGATTTCTCGTTCAGCATTTGAAGTTACGGCTATAGCACTTTGGATTCAAGTAGCGGAAGAAATCTGATTTTCTCCTGTTTCCACCTCAGGACTCGAAAGTTTAGCGTGACGAGAAGAAATCATCCACAAAGGCATAAGGACACAACAAAATAGAACTACTCAGAGAGAAGTCCAAAGAGAAACATTATTTTGTTGAGCACGAGTTTTTTTTGAGAATTCAGGAGCTGCTGTTTTTGAAGTATTTGAATCAGTCATTTGAAATCAATAAATATATTAAAAAACGATCTACTTTTATATTTTTATCATACAGATATTCTAGCACTTTACAAGGAAAATCCTATATATAAAATTATAGTTTCCAGCTGAATATTTTCAGACTTGTTATTTTTTTCTAACTTTCTCTTGATTTTAAATATGTTATGTTTATATAACATATTGTTATGTTTATATAACATATTGTTATGTTTATATAACATATTGTTATATATTTATAACTTTTATCTTTTTAAAAAAGAAAGACC
>ERZ773233.2018-NODE-2018-length-11447-cov-8.180126_pt1 | contig 11447 bp, 7 predicted proteins | sample MGYA00580991_ERZ773233 | MGnify/ENA primary metagenome ERZ773233 (study PRJEB29015, sample SAMEA2738178) | human oral metagenome | biome: human oral; feature: human-associated habitat; material: saliva | place: China | collected 2161 ...
CTTCCTCTACAAATTCTTTCATGATGCGCCCAACTTGAGCGCCTAACTCTTTACCTCGGTCATTATCGATATCGCTCATCAAGAGGATAAAGCAGAAATGACCTCTAAATGTTTCTAATACGCCCCCATCGTGCTCTACCCGATCAAGGGATCCTGTTTTATGGTGAAAGCGTGTATCTTCACCCCAATAAAATGGCAAGATATCACGGAATTGTTGGCGACCTAAAATATTCCACATTTCTCGGCCATAAGCATCTCTATCGCGACATTCAAAAATGTGTTTATACAGACGAGCCAATGACAATGCAGTCAAACGGTTATCACGGCCTTCTGCTAGAGCGTCAAAGTCCATCATCATACGATTGAGTTCTATTTCATCTACACCAAGCTGTTCTGCACGAGCATTGATATTCTCCATGCCTAGAACAGTAATGAGTAAATTTGTCGCCATATTATCGCTAAGAACCATCATAAGACGACATAACTCAAGATACGTAAAGCTATGCTTTGCTACCAGTTCTTGTAATGCACCACCGCCTTCAACACGCGGTGTTCTAGATAGAGGAACAGTATCATTAAGATCCAACTGCTCTGTACGAGCTAAATGGAATACATACTCCATAATGAGTACCTTAATCAAACTTGCACTAGAGTGTACCGTATCTTCCCCTTTAGAAGCAATAATAGTCGGCTCCTCTTCATCGTCAAATTGAAGTACTACATAGGATATATTCCCCTTTGGTGCTAATTCTTTTATCACTGTATCGAGTTGATGTTCTAAGGACTTGCCAACAAGTAACTTTTCCATACTATTCTCCCATTATATGTGCCAGCATGCGATGCGGCGATCTGCCCAATCACGAAGAGGCGGACGTTCAGTAAAGCAACGACCTTCTGCCTCTGGGCATCGACCACTAAACAAACAACCTTTTGGTGGATTTAGTGGGTTTGGTGGGTCCCCTTTAAGCGGTGCTCCAATGGGAGCATGCGGTATAACAGGACCGTTTAAGGCGGTCAAAGCACGAGTATACGGATGTTGTGGGAATTCATATAAATCCAATGCTGGACCTTCTTCCATAACAGCCCCTAAATACATAACTACCATGCGATGACTGATGTAGCGCACCATATTTAAATCATGAGAAATAAAGAGGTACGAAATACCATGTTGTTCTTGTAATCTCTCAAGCAAGGTCATAATTTGTACTTGAATGGATACATCTAGTGCTGAAATCGGTTCATCACAGATGATACACTGTGGCTGCATAATAAGAGCCCGTGCAATACCGATACGTTGACGTTGGCCACCTGACAATTCATGAGCATAACGCTCACCAAAGGACATGTTCAAACCAACTTGATCAAGCACTTCTTTTACACGAATAACACGATCGCGAGGTGTATATTTTGGATCTAGCTCCAATGGTTCCTCTAGAATCGCATTAACTGTAAGACGTGGATTAAGAGATGCATAAGGGTTTTGGAATACCATTTGCATCACCGGATGAACAGCTTTTCGTTCCACATACGGATCAATCTGACGACCGTTCATATAAATAGAACCTGATGTAGCTTGATGTAAGCCCATCAAAGTGTAGCCAAATGTGGATTTACCACATCCAGACTCACCTACGATACCAAGGGTCTCCCCTGGTGATTGATATAGGCTCACGCCTTGTACAGCATGTACCGTGTGTTTTGGCTTAAATAAGCCTCCTGACAGAGTGAACTCTTTAACGAGATTGTCAGTTTCCCATACGTAACTCATTAAAGTCCCTCCAACTTAGCTAACCAACATGTAAATTGATGATTCTCACCAACATTTGTAACCATAGGAATCCGATTACCACAGATACGCATAGCCCACTTGCACCGTGGATTAAATGCACAGCCTCGCGGCAAATCAAACAAATCTGGCGGTTGACCTTCAACGGCTTTTAACTCACCATGCCATTTACCTTGTGGCAGAGCAAGCAACAACCCTAATGTGTACGGATGGCGAGGTTCATTAAAGATGCCCTCCACTGTAGCAGATTCAACACATTTACCAGCATACATAACCATAACACGATCGCAAATTTGAGCGATAACACGTAAATTATGAGAAATAAAAATAATCCCAATACCAGCCTCTACAGCTAATGTTTGCATAAGGCGTAAGATTTGAGCCTCTGTTGTAATATCAAGAGCCGTTGTAGGTTCATCGCAAATTAAAATCTTTGGACGCCCAGCCACAGCCATGGCGATACAAACGCGTTGACGCATACCACCACTTAACTCATGAGGATATTGAGACAACCGTCTTTCCGGTGTAGAAAGGCCCATCTTCTTTAACAAGTCGATGGCGATAGCTCGTTCGTCATAATCCTCACCATATGCATTGGTACGATGGATAACCTCATACAGTTGCTCCCCAATCGTCATGATTGGATTCAAAGATGTCATAGGATCTTGGAATACCATAGCAACAGTAGTACCGCGCAATTCATTCCAGTCATCTTCAGTGAATTCAAGGCAATCATTGCCATCAATCATAAATGTATCGGCTTTGATTTTTGTTTTACCATATGGTAGTAATCCCATTAATGAATTAACTAGCACTGATTTACCGCAGCCGGATTCACCAACAATACCTAAAATCTCACCTGGTTGTAAGGAGATATCTTGATTGCGAATAACCCGTAAAGGGCCTTGGAAGGTATCGATGGTAATGGACACATTGCGCACATCAACAATTGCGTTATTCATTATCTATCTCCTTCCTTAGGGTCTAACACATTACGTAAGCCATCGCCAAGGAATGCGAAACCAAGCATGGTAACACTAATGGCAACAGCAGGAAAAATCAATTGGAACGGATAAGAGCGCATGCTACTAATCCCTTCAGAAGCTAATACGCCCCAGCTCGCCATAGGTGCGTTTACACCTAAGCCGATAAAACTAAGGAATGCTTCTGTAAAAATAGCCTCTGGGATGGCCAAGGTCAAAGTAATAATGATCGGACCTACACAGTTTGGCAAAATATGACGCAACAAAATACGATATTTTGGAATGCCCATCGCTTCAGCAGCAATGATGTATTCTTCGTTTTTAACTTTTAAAATTTGACTACGTACGATACGGGCCATATTCAGCCAGTAGGCGATGCCCAATGCTACAAAAATAGATGTTAAGCCAGGGCCAAGTACAACCATCAACAAAATTACATATAGTAAAAGTGGAATACCGTACAATACATCTACCAGCCCCATCATGATGCGGTCAACCTTACCACCAAGGTAACCTGCAATACCGCCATAGGTAACGCCGATAACAAGATTGATAAATGCCGCTACAAAACCGATGGTTAAGGAAATACGAGCACCGTACATAACGCGAGTGTAAATGTCGCGACCTAATGTATCGGTACCAAACCAATGACTAAAGCTTGGGCTTTGGTTCGCATCAATCAAGGATTGGTCCGCATAGGTATACGGCGAGATTAGGGGGCCTAAAATGGCCAACACAATCATCACCAAAATGATGGTTGCCCCTACTACGGCCAAGCGATTCACCTTAAATCTCGCCCATTTACTAGGACGTTTTATAAAGCTTGTAATTTCTTCTTGAGGAGTTCGTTCAATAGGTAAAAAATCTTCCTTATTCATCTGTCCCCTCCTCTGTCGTAACACGTGGATCAATTAATGGATAAATCATATCCACCAAGATATTAAGAAATACTACAAGAGCACTATAGAAAATCGTAATGCCAAGGATAACCGTATAGTCGCGGTTATAAATAGATGTTACGAAATACTGTCCAAGGCCTGGAATAGCAAAAATCGTTTCTACGATAAAGCTACCGGTCAAAAGGCTGGCAGCCAATGGGCCCAAATAGGTAATAACTGGCAAAATAGCATTCCCTAACGCATGACGTGTCAAAATAGTCCAAGAACTCAAGCCTTTGGCGCGAGCTGTACGGATATATTCTTGTTGGTACACATCAAGCAACCCACTGCGTGTTAAGCGTGCAATGAATGCCATCGGTTGTGCAGCTAATGTCAATACTGGTAGCACCATATAAGATGGACCACGCCATAAGGCCACTGGGAACCAGCCTAGTTCAAAGCCCACCACATATACAAGAACGGCACCAATAATAAAGGTAGGCACAGAAATACCAATTGTAGATAATATAGTTACCGCATAATCAACGATACCATTAGGGCGCATAGCACTAATAGCACCTGCTGCAATGCCACCTACTACAGCCACCATTAATGATAATAAGCCGAGCTGTGCAGAAATCGGGAATGCATCGCTGATAATATCGTTTACACTACGGCCTTCATACTTGTATGATGGTCCCAAATCACCAGTAATGACACCACCTAAATAATCACCATACTGCTTCCACACAGGATCATCAAGATGATACTTTGCTTCAATACTTGCTTTCACCTGAGGTGGTAATTTCTTCTCAGTTGTAAAAGGTCCCCCCGGAATTGCATGCATTAATGCAAATGTTACGGTAATGATGACCCATAAGATTATGATTGCGCCACCTAGGCGTCGAAACACATACCTTGTCATTGTCACTATCCTCCATAAAAAGTCTATCTGTTTTATTATACTACATTATGAAGTTAATTTCATGAATTACATCATTACATTTACAGAAAGCCCTACATAACGTACAATAAAATATATAATATTTTGGAGGTGTCTATGACAGAAGTACCTAGAGTCTTAACAATTCAAGACATGAGCTCCATCGGCCGTTGTGCCCTAACCGTTATGATTCCAATCATCAGCGCTATGCGTTGCCAAGCGGTTCCATTGGCAACAGCTGTATTGAGTAATCACTTAGAATATCCACACTACGAGTTTGTAGATTTATCGGCACATATGAGAGATTTTATGGACTGCTGGGATAAAAACGAAATCGACTTTCACGCTATTGTAAGTGGTTTTTTAGCATCGCCAGAACAAATTCATCTCGTGGAAGAAGCCATCGATCGCTTCGGTAACAAAGGCCAAATGATTATCGTCGATCCTGCTATGGCCGATGATGGTCGCCTCTACTCTATTTATACACCTGATATGGTAGTAGCTATGCGCCAACTTGTTTCCAAGGCTCATATTGTAAAGCCTAATTACACGGAGGCTTGTTTCTTATTAGATATTCCATTTTCTACAGATCCTATTAGCGATGATGAATTGCGTGATCGTTGCAAGCGATTGCACCAAATGGGACCTGACATGGTTATCATGACCAGCGTACCATCTGAAACGCATGCGGTTATCGCGGTCTATGATGGGCCAACTGATTATTTAAAAACTTATGATATTCCTCTTATCCCTGTGAAAGCTACAGGAACTGGGGATATCTTTACTGCTGTATTATCCGGTGCAGTAATGAGGGGATATTCACCTTATGATGCGGCAGAGTTAGCAATGAATTTTACTACCAAGGCGATTCAAGCCACAGTGGATACTGTAAAATCAATGAAGCAAGGTGTAGCCTTTGAGCTAGTCTTACCAGAATTAACTCAACTATAAGCTATAAATAAAGGGGAACTTATGGATTTACTATATGTTGTATTACGAACACTACTCATATGTACTGTCGGTTTGCTCATTGCATTTCAAGGTCGACGTATGGGATTATCGATTTTTAATCTAACGGGACGGTTAAATCGACTACAATTTATCATATGCTTCATTGTTTTAATGATTTTATTCCACATCGTTCACTACATTGATGATCTATTCTTGGACTTTGTTGTTTCTTTACCTGCCTATTGGTTTACAAGGGTTGTTATATGGATTTTATTAGCATCCTTATTCCCATTATCCTGCATCTTATTTGGCCGTCGTATTCATGATATCGGCTTTAATGCGTGGGCAGGGATTCTATGGTCGGTAATCATCATTTTCATCAATACCTATTCTGCTGTATCGCCATTCAATTACTTGCTTGAACTTTTCGTATGGCTCATAGGCTTCCTATTCTGGGTATTGCCTGGTCAGCCAGAACCGAATCAATATGGTAACCCACCATTTATGCCTGTAAATCGACCAACTTATGAGTCAATGCAACAACCTAAATCAGAAACAGAACGAGAAATTAGAAAAACCGTTCGCAAACGTCGTAAAAAGCGTTAACTCATAACAGGTCCCACTTCATAAAGAAAAACGTATCTCTAGAAAGAGATACGTTTTTTCTTTACTATAAACTATTCAGTTATTTCAGCTATTTAATAATCAATGCCTAATAATTCATGAGTAACATTAACTCAATCAGTGTACAACCGATATAGGCGATAATAAACTTAACCTTTTGCTTACGCATTCTATCATCGTCAGCAATTTTAAGTCGATTTGCGAGGAACCGCTTATCGCGAATTTGTAATAATAAATGTTTAATTCGCCCTTGGCTTTCATTAGCCGTATCTTCATCACAATCAGATGTAAGTGTAGCCTGCTGCATGAAGATGCGACGGTGTAACTTACGCATTTGTATCTTGATATTGTTATGCACAAATGCACTTTGCCACTGTTTACGAGAATCAAAGTACATGTACAAATATCTTGGAATATTCATAACCAAGAAGGATATAATAAAAATCCCTAAAGAAATCAAGAAATATGTAGAGAATGAGAATTCTAAAGTTTCTGTAGGCAAGTAGTGATGCAAGATAATAAAGGTAATCCACACGCCGATTGGCAACAAAAGAACGGCCGCAATGTCGATAGAACGAAGCCAGCTAGTACGGGTTGGTACATCTGGTACAGTGAATGTATCTACTGGATCGTGGAACGCATAGTAATCTAACTGTAAAACAGATTGGCTAGTACGAGGATTCCCTAATAGAACAGGACCATTACTGCCGATATGTCGTTCAGGCAAAGGTATAAATTTTTTTACTTGTGTATTTGGTAATAGATCGAACTGGATAATCCCCTTTTTCTCGAAACGCATAGTAGATCCCTTCTCACCTAATGCAATAGGATTAAAGAATATACCAAAGAGACTGAGGCACCAGTTACCTAATAAGTGTAGGATAGAGTTTAAAATAAACCCACCTGTATCTATATTATTTGTATCGAGACGGATTGCAAAAGATGATGAGTAATCATCAAACCATAAATCCTCTAAGGTGAATTCCACATTGATCACATTCCCCCATTTAGTAATAATGGATAGGAATATTTGATTGTTTGGTTCAAATTCAAACGTTACAGCGTAGAAGAACCAATGATTGCGAAGAGCAGCCCTCAACATACGATTAACGGTGTCTTCTTCTATATATAGTAAACGGTGGTCGAACAGGTCTTGTTCTAATGGTGCCTTTTCCATGGTAGGCATCTTATCCACCACTGTATCATGATCAGATAATGTTTCATCCACCAAAGCTCGTAATTTGGTGAAGATCTTAGTCATAACCCCTCCAAGGGTAAAAAAACAGCTTTTGATATACAAATTATACCATATATTGCATGATTTATCGATAAAAGACTACTACATATACTATTAAATATAGGTATACATAAGGCCCCTTTTACATAGTAAAAGGGGCTTTATTACTGTAGTTTAACATTCAACCTATTATAGTTTAATATTTATAATAGATAGTTTAACTGATATTTATTTTTATTGAATACTTGCCATGGATAGATAACAATATTCATAAAAATGACCACGAAGGGCTATTAATTCTTCGTAAGTTCCATCTTCTATAATTTGACCTTTATCCATAAATAAGATACGATCCATATGCTCTAATCCTTCTAACTGATGTGTAATATATAAGCATGTTTTATCCTGTACATATTCCATCAAATCACGATGCAGAGCCTTCCTCGTTACTTGGTCTAAACCTTCTAATGGTTCATCTAACAAAACAACTTGAGGTTTTCGCAAGAATAGTCGAGCTAAAGCAACCCGTTGTCGTTCACCACCACTTAGACCATGACCACCACTACCAACAATCGTATGAATACCATCTGGCAAGCGTTCCACTACAGAGCGCAACGAAGCACGATCAATAGCATACTCTAAATCAGCTTCTGAGGCATCCGGTCTTGCTAGTCGAATATTATCTTCAAAGGACGCATGGAAAATATATGTATCTTGCGTTATCGTGCCTAAAGCATTACGCCATGTATCGATAGAAATATCCTTTAACTCTACATCACCAACATGGATTGAGCCTCTGTAATCATATAATCGCTCAAGCATATTAAACAATGTAGTCTTACCAGATCCACTAGCGCCAACAATAGCAATCGATTGACCTTGTTTAATGTCTAATCTAAGATGTTCATAAATACGACGATGCGGATCATAACCAAAGGATACATCAGAAAATGTAATCTCTCGATTAGCATTAAATGGTTTTGGTGCGTTTGGTTCTACTACTGGAATTGGCTCATCTGCAAGTGCTGTGAGACGACTCGTAGCCACTTTACTTTCAGCACCATGATGAACGGCAGCGATCATAGGTTGTAAGGCCTCAAACCAAGCTTGTGTACCAATAGCAGCAACTGCTACCATAACACTGGCCCAAGCTCCGGTCAACGCATTGGCTGCCAATATGGCTACAATGACAACTGTAATTTGAACTCCACCTAGGAACAGCGTATTGCCTAAGTTCATGCCTCGCTCAATAATACCTTTATTAGCATCTATAGTACTCATCATATGTTGAATACGATCGTATACTAACTGTTCATTGCCGTAGCTAATGACATCCTCCAAGCTATCCATGGTATCACTTAATAGGGATTTATATTCCCCTTGTTGAGGTCCAATCGCCGTCAACGATTGTTTGTTATGAGCATATACACCTAAAGGTAAAACTAGACCTAATACAAGGGCTGCTAAAACTATAGGCGCAACCAAACTATTATCAATCGTAGATACACCATAGGCAACTAAAATAGTTAAAGCAATGGCTGCTGCAGGCGGAATCAACGTACGCAAGTAGAAAAATTGTAGTACCTCTATATCTCCCATAATGCGGCCTAGCATATCCCCTGCACCAAAACTTTTAAGAATAGCCGGCGCCAATGGTTCTAAATGAGCATAAAACCATATACGCAAACCATACAGACCTTGGAACGCCATACGATGAGATGTATACCGTTCAAAATAACGACATACAGCACGACTAACACCAAAGAAGCGGACGCCCACAATAGCAAGGCTCAAATAAGTAAGTCCCGGTTGCAATGCAGCTGATGCCAATAACCACGCAGATACAGTTAATAAGCCCACATTCATAAATACCGTTAAGAATGTAAAAATCAAAGCTAATACTAACGACCACTTTGCAGGACTTAGTACAGTAAATAATAATTTCCATCCTTGTATGCCCAGCTTAGAAGTTGAAACCTCAGGAATCTGTATTGTATCTTTCCCCAATACGTAAGCATCTTGATTATCTACCCGAATTGAATTATCAATTTCTTCTCTATGTTCTAAGCTAAATGACTTTTCTGTTTTTAATTGTTCTTCGATAGTTGAAGAAAATTCACCTAACCCAGAGGTAACAAGGTCCTTAAAATAACCATCTACTGCGAGAAGCTTCGCATAAGAACCTTGTTGAATAATACGTCCATGTTTCAAAACGTATAGGGTAGATGCCCAATGCATCGTTTGTAGACGATGACCAATGATAATGACGATTTTATTATCCATCAAACGTTTGATAGCACTGCTGATAATAGCTTCGGTTTTTACATCAAGATGTGCCGTCACCTCATCGAGAATTAACACTTGGCCCTTTCGTAAAAATGCACGTACTAAGGCAACCCGTTGACGTTCGCCACCACTTAGACCCAAGCCACCTTCACTAATAACAGTATCTAGTCCATCTTGTTGTCTATTGATCACATCTAGTAGCTGTACCTCTTTACAAGCTTCTATAATCTCTTCATCACTTACATTCATCCCAAAGGATAATACGTCACGCAAAGTTCCTTTCATAATATGTGGATGTTGAGATACATAGGTAATTTGTTGGCGCCACCACTCAATATCGATGTCACATAGATCAAGACCATCTATAGTAACACTGCCTTTAGGAGCAGTTAAAAATCCCCCAATAATATGGGCAATTGTAGATTTCCCTGCTCCACTTTCACCAACAAGCATGATCGGAGAATTACGTTTAGCCTCTAATGAAATATGTTGTACACCATTTTCACTATCTTCATAGGTAAACGTTAAATCCTTAATTTCAATTGCTTGTACCTTACCTTTAAGTTGAGATTGACCACCTATAGGCAACGATGGCTGGCGATTCATAAACTCTTCGTATTTTAAAATCGAGGTCTTACCTGCCATCCCCGTATGGAAGGCAGCCCCCAATTGTCTAAATGGCGTATAGAACTCTGGCGCTAATAGCAAAATAAAGAAAGCTGAAAAGAATGAGATTTCACCATCCAATAATGTTAAGCCCAGGTATACCGCAATCAATGCTGTACTAATAGTACTTACGAGCTCAAGAACTAGAGCAGATAAAAACGCCACACGCAATACTCGTAATGTAGAGTCTTTAAACTCCTCAGATAAACGACCAATAACCTTAATTTGATCCTTTGCACGTCCAAAAAGTTTTAATGTTGTAATACCTTGCAATACATCAAGAAAATGACCAGATAAGAAGCTCATACGCTCCCACTGTTCTTTATTAAGACGATCCGCTTGCTTACCAATTAAGATCATAAAGAATGGAATTAATGGTACGGTGATAATTAGAATGATACCAATAATAGGTAATGTATCTACAATAGCAATACCCATAATAAGAGGAATCATAATAGCATATAAAATTTGAGGAATATAACGAGCTACATAAGCATCTACTTGCTCTAATCCATCAGTAAGCATATGTATCACATCGCCATGGCGTTCCTTATGTTGCACACCAAGTTTAAACATATGCTCTAAGGCCCGTTCTCTAAAGGTTGCTTTTACTGCACTACCTAATCGATTTGCTACGGATTCTTGTATATAATGTGCAAGCAATCTTACAATAATAGCAATTCCTAAATAGATAATAGAATACCTTTCATCATGTAAGGTATTCTCTGAAAATATAAAATTATTAATTAAGGTTCCAAAGAACCAAGCTTGCCCAACAATAGCCAAACTCTCTACTAAACAGGTTAATCCTAGTAGTAATAGCTGACCTTTATGTTCTAGCAGCGCTTTAAAAGCAGTACGCTGTATCATAGTATCCTCTACGGTAAAACTATTAAAATATAAAATCAAATCGATTAGACTACCCCTAACTAAGTCTAAATTAAATTTTATTTAAATATAATCTAAGTTAGCCCAAGTGAATCTAAATTTATCAATATCATATCCATCTTACCACAAAAAAGAGGCGTGCCGCTACGACACGCCTCACATTGAGACCTAAATTTTACAACTCACCAGAGTTATAAAGCTATTC
>ERZ773233.2021-NODE-2021-length-11428-cov-12.156775_pt1 | contig 11428 bp, 8 predicted proteins | sample MGYA00580991_ERZ773233 | MGnify/ENA primary metagenome ERZ773233 (study PRJEB29015, sample SAMEA2738178) | human oral metagenome | biome: human oral; feature: human-associated habitat; material: saliva | place: China | collected 2161 ...
TATTTCATAAAATTACACCTCCTTTTGATTTTGAATATTATTTTTAATTATTTCTTTAGAGATTTTATCATTAATGATTTCTCTTCGATATTTTATACAAAAATTGTATCATAAGAGTATCCTTTTTTCAATTTTTTTTACAAAAAAAGCAATTCATCTCCCGCTTGTAGAAGTCGGAGACTTCTTGCTATCTTTTTGTTAAAAAATAAATTTATTATATTCTTATTTACAATTTCACTTTTCATGAAATAATAAATAAAAACATAATTTTTCAAAATTTAAAATTAGATTGCAGGGGAAAATCCCCCCTGCTTTATTTATCTTAATTTCAAAATTACAAATGTCAATAAACATGTCATTATTGAAACAATCCAGAATCTTATTGTAACTTTCGTTTCAGGCAATCCCAATAATTCAAAGTGATGATGAATTGGCGCCATTTTAAATACTCTTTTTCCAAAAGTTTTAAAGTGCCAGACTTGAATCATAACCGACAATGCTTCCATAATAAATATGAAACCTGCTATTGGAAGCAACAATTCCTGCTTTATAAAAATAACTATAATTCCTAAAATTCCTCCCAATGTCAAAGAACCTGTATCTCCCATAAATACTTGAGCTGGGTAAAAATTATACCATAAAAATCCAATTAATGCTCCAATTACCGCCGCAAGATAAACTATTATTTCAGCAGCTTGCGGAACATAGTAAAGATTTAGGTATTTTGCATATTTTACATTTCCAGTCAAATAAGTTATGATTAAAAGTGTGATACTTACTACAATTATAGGTCCGCTTACAAGTCCATCCAATCCATCTGTTAAATTTACAGCATTTGAAGATCCGATTATTACAAAAGCTATAAATACAAAGAATAAAATCGGTGTTATATAAAAATAAGAATTTTTTATTATTGGATTAACTATTGAAAAATCAATTGTTTTATTAACAAGTCCATATTTATAAACAAACCAAAATGTCAATGCTGTAATTATCATTTGTCCCAATATTTTTTTCTTTCCAGAAAGCCCATTCTTATGTCTTGTTAATTTTAAATAATCATCGTAAAATCCTATTGTCGTAAATAAAATTGTAATTATAAACAAAAATACAATAAATTTATTTGTAAAATTTCCAGCAATGGCAGTTGCAAATAAAATTGCTCCGATTATTAAAATTCCTCCCATTGTAGGTGTTCCAGACTTGTCAAAATGCGATTTAGGCCCTTCTTCTCTCGCCGTATCTCCATATTTTTTCTTTTTTAGCCAAGCAATAAACGGTTTTCCAAAAATCAGCATAAATAAAAATGCTATCATAAATGCTACAGAGGCTCTTAACATTATTGATTTAAAAATACGTAAAACTCCCCAGCTGTTTATAAACAAATCTTGTAATAAATATAACATTATCTTTTATAGAATCTTCTTATTTTAATAAAAAAATTCTTCTCCTTTCCAATTTTAAATATTTATTTTTCTATGATTTCTTCCAGTTTCATTCCTCGTGATGCCTTTAACAGCACTACCTTTTCCGCTGAAATCTGTCTTATTTTTTCTTTTATTTTTTCCTTTTCATCAAAATGCTCAAATTCTCCATTTTTCAAGACTTCATTGATTTCAAAATTCCCATTGTCCATATTTTTATTTTCAACATTTTCTTTTATTTTTTCAAATAAACTTTTCATTCTGTTTCCAAATAAATAAAGTTTATCAAATTTTGTATTTTTTATTGTATTAAAAAGATTGCTATGAAGCTCCAGTTCATTTTCCCCTAGTTCCAGCATATCCCCCAAAACTACAACTTTTAATCTATCATTATATATTTGGGAAAATGTTTCAAGTGATTTCTCCATAGACATTGGACTTGCATTATAGGCATCATTAATATATGTTGTGTTGCCGTTTTCAATTATTTGAAACCGCATTCCAGTCAAGCCAATATTTTTTACAGCTTCACCGATTATTTTATCTTCCATCCCGAATTGCTTAGCCACAGCAATCGCCATAACTAAATTTAGCACGTTATGTTCTCCTAGAACATTCGTCTTATAATTTCTTTCAACTGTACTTTGACAAATTTTCCCAAAATATTTCAGAATAAATTCAGTTCCACTTTCGTTAAAATGAACATCTCCATAATAAAAATCAGATGTTTTCTCCCTAAACTTATTATTTTCCAAACTTAAAGCCCTTACAACTTCAATATTTTCAGCCTTCACATTTTTTAAATACTCATCATCGCCATTAATTACAAGCATGTCTTTAATGTATGGAATAATTTCCGTTTTTGCCAAAAATACATTTTCCTTCGTTTTCAAAAATTCCAGATGCGACTCCCCAATATTTGTAATTACATTAATATCAGGCAATGCAATTTGCCCCAGCAAATCGATTTCTCCAAAGCCGCTCATTCCCATTTCCAAAATGATAAACTCATCATCCTTTTCAGCACGCAACAAAGTGAAGGGCAGTCCAATATGATTATTGTAATTCCCTTCAGTCTTTTTCCCTTTATATTTTTGCGAAAGCAAATGGTAAATCATGTCCTTTACAGTCGTTTTCCCATTGCTCCCTGTAATTCCAATTACTTTTATATCTAAATTTTTTCGCCATTCCCTAGCAAAATTTTGCAAAAATTCAACACTATCCTTTACAAAAAATGCACGGTCAGCATATTTTTCATCAATTTTCACAGCTTCGCTATCGTAAACAGCAACAGCTCCCTTTTCCAACGCTTCATTAACAAAATTATTCCCACCTCTAATGGCAACAAAAACATCATTTTTTTCAAGCTCCCTTGAATTGATTGAAACATTTTTTATTTCAAGATCTAATGTTTTTTCTTTATTAAAAAGCCTTTGAAATACTTCACTTTTATTCATAAAATTTCTCCAAATCCTATCTATTTTAATACTTTTTTTATAATAGTTCACATTATAAAATTATATCATTTAGAAAGCATTTTTTCAATATATTTTTATTTTTTTTCCAAATTTTTCTAAAAGAATTTACCTTATATTCCATCTGATTTAAAACTAAGCTGGCAAAAACTATAATTATTTTTTTCAAATCTTAAGTTTATATGATTTTTAACAGTTCAATTTTAAATGGATTAGAATATATGAACAAAAAAAACTAAACTTAAAATTTACTATTATAAGCAAGCCTTTTTTCTGTTTTCATTTTAAACTAATAATATCTAGTTTTCAAATTCTGTCTTGCCATCCATTCAAATAAATGCTCACCTTTATCATTCACAGGCATATTTCTAAGGCTGTAAATCCAGCTCCAGTGTCCATTGTACTCAGTTTCACCAATTTTTACATTTGGATAAGAGGAAAGTATTGCTCCATATTTTGAAAGAACGTCATAAACTCTTTTACTTGTATTTTCGTAGGAAATAGTCGGATCATTTTGTGCGTGAACCATCCAAAGCGGTTTATTTCTTATTTTCATCAAATCCTGTGCAGTAGTTGCAACTCCGCCAGAAATAGCCGCTTTATCAAGAGCAGCTGCACTTGTACTAAATGCCGCAAAATAATCTGGATACTCAATTATCATTCTAAATGACATATATCCACCAGCAGAAGCTCCAAAAATATAAATTCTATTTTTATCAACATTATTTTCAGAAGCAAATTCATCAATCATAGCCTTTACTGATTTTATGTATCCTTTACTATAATTATTGTACCAAGTGTCATCAGCCTGCGGTGCTACAACATACGCTCCATCAAATATCTTTTGTGTCTTATCTTCTGCAAAAGCCACTGCCCCACGATTTGCCAATTTTTGTGAAACATTATTCCGATAATCCTTGTATCCGCCTTCACCATTCCCATGAAACCAGATTATAAGTGGATGTTTCTTCCCATCATCTTTATTAGCAGGCTTAAAATATTGATAATTTACCCCACTTTTAGACTTCGCCGCTACAAACTTATCAGCTTCCTCATCAACAATTCTCCCTTGTATATGAAATCCTGTTTTATAATCCTTTATTTTCTTTTTTTGATCCACTCTATACTCTAAATCCATCAATACATTTCGAGAAACATCCCCTGTAACATAACTCAAAGTATTTGCTCCAACCACATCTTTTCCATATTTCAAATTAATAATAATATTTCCCTTGTCATTCACATAAATATTCTCAATTTCCCTCTCAACTTCAAATGCTCCAAGAGATTTGGTTTTTTCGTCAAGCACAATTCCAGCCTCTTTTGGCAAAGTTCCTTTAGCAAAAACTTTAAATGTATCTTTATCAATTTGTTTATTTTGAATATTTTTCCCTTGCCCTTTTGTATCAATCTCAATGGAAACAATATTCTGCCCATAATCAAATACTTTCGCATTTAACGAATACGAAATAATTGGAATAGTTGGAAAGGGTAATTCACTAGAAATTCCCAACACACTCACCAAAAACAAACCTACAAACACCAATACTTTAGTTTTCATACCAACCACTTCCTTTACAATATTTTTTTATTTCAAATTTAATTACTATTTTATTTTCAATTTTCTATATCTATTCACTGCCGCACAAAATTCCTGCTTTCTCGGTAATGCCAAATTTCCTGGATGCCCTGTGTATGAAGAAATCGAATCAAGCCCGTCCTTTTCAATCTTTTCATAAATCCTGTCAGTTGCTTGCGAAAGCGTCAATTTTTCATCCAGTACTTTATTTTTAAAATAATCAATCATTACAGCAATGCAGTTTGTTTGGCTGTCATCCACAAGCTGCTCCAGTCCTGAAATGTCGATTAATTCCTTTCCATATAGAATGCTGTATTTCCCTTTGGCTTTTGTTTTATCCAGTTTTCCAGATTGCGAAAAACTTTTTTTGAGTGGAATTCGCTGTGTAATTCCTTGAAATTTATCATTTGAAGAAAATTCTCTCTTGTTTTCATCCAATTTTGCAATTTCCTTCGCCTTTTCCGTTACATCTTTTGGAACATACTCATCCATCATTATAACATGATTTGCTACATCAAAATAATCTCCAGAACCACCGATAATTAGTATAGTGGAAACTCCAAAATTATCATAAAGTTCTTTTACTCTGTCAATAAATGGCGTTATTGGCTCTTTTTCCTTTGCAACAAGTTTTTGCATTCTTCCATCACGAATCATGAAATTTGTGGCAGAGGTGTCTTCATCTATTAAAAGTAAAGATGTTCCATATTCTAGGGCTTCGGCTACATTTGCTGCTTGTGAAGTGCTTCCACTTGCATTTTCAGTTGAAAAGGCTATGGTATCTTTATTTCCTGGCAAATTGTTGATAAATCCGCTGATATTTACTTTTTCTATATTTCTTCCATCTTCTGCACGTATTTTTACTGCATCTGTTTCAGAAATTATGAATTCACGTCCATCTTGAGCAACGTGATTGTAAATCCCTCGTTCAAGAGCTGCTAGTAAAGTGGATTTCCCGTGATAACCTCCACCTACAATTAGAGTAATTCCTTTTGGAATTCCCATTCCAGACAATTTTTTTCCACTTGGAAGATTTAACGTAATTTCAAATTTTTCTGGACTTTTGAATTTAACTGCATTTTTCATAGGTTTATCTGAAATTCCGTTTTCACGTGGAAGTATTGAATCATTAGCTACAAATGCAACTAATTCTTTTTCTTTCAATACTTTTCGTATGTATTCTTGGTCTAATACTAAAATTATTTGCTCTTTTAAGGATTCCTTATTCAAATTATCATATAAAATAGATTTTTCAACAATTTTAGGTAACTGTTCAAAAATAATTTTTTGTGCAGCTTTTCCCATTATTCGTCTACCTCTTGCTGGCATTCCCATTTCAAATCTAACTTCGATTTTATCTTCCTTTATCAAAACTGACGTTCTTTCCAAAATTTCTTGCCCACATCTATCAATAAAAATCCTTCCACTTCCTCCAGTTCCTGAACTATCATTTCCATTTTTCTGAATTTCCTTGTAAAAATTTCTTGTAAGAAAATCTGAAACTGCAATATTTTTCTCCTTTGTATCTGTTAATTCATAAGGAATTCCTGAAATTTTTCTATCCATTATAATTCGCATTCTTGAAGGCGGAGCATAAGGATCTGATTGGACGTGGTCAATTGCAAGAACATACTTTGGAAATTTATATTCTCCCTTTAGGGATTTATACGCTGAATAACTTTTTCCATCCATTGAAAATAATATTTTTTCTAATTCTTTATAATTTTTCATTTTTTTACAATCCTCCTAATAATTTTTTTATTATTATTTATACCAATTTATTGAAAAGTCCATTATTTACAAATATTTATTTCTACCATAATTTTACCACATTTATCTTTATTTCCCAATTTTTTCCCTTATATAAAAAAACAGCACTAACTTGTGAGGCTGAAATATTCAAGGAGGAATTAACAGCTTCTATTTAGCTCTAGTGAACCAGAAAGTTAAAATTACAACTAGAATAATAAATACTAGAAAGTCCCTGTTAATCATAATTTGGTGTCTTCCTTTCATATTTTAAATTGTAAGGCGGTAAAATCTCACAGTATTATAACAAAAAAATACCCCTATCAATTAAGATTAGAGTATTTTTTATTATATCCAAATTTATAGAATTAATTATTTTAAGATATTTTTTACAAAAAATTAAATCATTCTCTAAATTTTTCATGATATACGACATATCCACCTATAATCCCTATTAAAGAACCTATTATCGTGTTAAAAAGTCTCCCTTCGGCAAATAAAAAAGGACTTTTTGTAAATAATGTACCTGCTTCTGACAAAAAAATTGTAAGTGGTGTTATAAAAATCATTGCTATTCCATAATTTCTTGGAACTAAATATTCAACAATAAATTGAAGGATTATTATTAGCATACATATTTCCCATGGATTTTTCGCAAATAAAAGTATTCCCCAGCAAAAAACGACTCCTATTAAAGTCCCAACTATTCTTTGAACACTTCTTTGGAAAACATGTTGAGTTGAATTTCCTTGCATTACGGCGATACAAGCTACTGCTACCCAATACGGATTTGTCAAATTTAAAAAATATCCCACTCCTAAAGCTATACTCAAAAATATTCCAAATATGATTGCTTCAATAATACTTTTTCTTATTTCTTGCGGAGTATGAGGAATATTCAATGTTTTTTCTAGATTTAATTTCTTTTTCACTATGAAACAATACAAAAATACTACTAAACATGTTGACAATGTTCCAAAAGTCATATAACCTATATTTTCTGCAATTTTGTGAATCGGTTGATGTGGAATTGAAATAGCATTTGAGCATATCATTACAAAAAAGAAATCTTTTGGAGGTTTTAATTTAAAATGTGAAACCATCCAGTGAATAATTCCTGCTGTTATTCCAAATACTATAACTGAAACTACCGTGTTAAAGCTAAAAACTAATCCAATCGTATAAACTGATATGAATCCAAATGAACACCCCATTAGCATTAAGATTTTTTCAGAAAACGAACCTTTTAACGGAAAATATACAACTAAAATTGCTGCTAATGAAGCTGTCATTCCTAATTTTAAATTATTTGACAATAATCCAATTAATATCGGTACTGCCATTGATAAACTTGCTAATAATGGTAAATCTTTTGGAGCATTTACTTTTTTTAATTTTAAATTTTCAATCATAATTTACTTACCTCCCTTTTTAAATAATTATAATTTTTAATCTGTTATTTTTTTTACAACTTTACACGGAACACCAGCTGCCACAACTCCAGAAGGAATATCTTTAGTAACGACACTTCCTGCGGCAATTACAACATCATTTCCAATTGTAACTCCAGGCATTACATGAACTCCTGCTCCAAACCATACATTATTTCCAACTGTTATTGGCTTTGCGTATTCAAGTCCTGCATTTCTCTGTTCACTATCCAAAGGATGTCCTGCCGTATAAAATCCGCAATTTGGAGCAACAAATACATTATCTCCAAATTTTACTTTTGCTCCATCTAAAATTACAACATTATGATTACTGTAAAAATTTTCACCAAGTTCAATATTATAGCCATAATCACACCAAAATGGTGCTGTCACTGTAAAATTTTTTCCTGTTTTTCCAAGTAATTTTTTTAAAATTTTATTTTGCTTTTCAATTTCTGACGGTTTCACTAAATAATTATACTCATGGCATAATTCTTTTGCTTTCATTCTTTCTCTCAAAAGTTCTTCATCATAATTAGCATCATAAATCATTCCTGCTATCATTTTTTCTTTCTCTGTCATCTGCTCTCCTTTCCTGAAACTTTCTATCTTTTTTCTATTTCTACTCTCATTTTATCACGCTTTTCTTTTATTTCCCAAATCATTTTCTTTAATTGAATAAAAAAAATACCCCAATTAATTAAGATCGAAGCATTTTTTTATCTTTTTACAAAACATTTTTCATACTTGTAATTTTTTATACATTTGTAAATAAATATTTTTATTATTACTTAACTTTTATATCTAAATTACTTGTAAAAATTTTAATTTTGAACACTAATCCAAATCTTCTCCATTGCTTGCAATAACTTTTTTATACCAGTCAAATGATTTTTTCTTGCTTCTCTTTAACGTTCCATTTCCATCGTTATCTCTATCTACATAGATAAATCCGTAACGTTTTTTCATTTCTCCAGTTCCCGCACTTACCAAGTCGATAGGTCCCCAAGTTGTATATCCTAGAAGTTCCACTCCATCCAGTTCAACTGCTTCCTTCATTGCCTTTATATGATCTCTTAAATAATCTATTCTGTAGTCATCTTCCACATACCCATTTTCATCTGGAACATCAACAGCTCCAAGTCCATTTTCCACAACAAACAGCGGCTTTTGGTATCTGTCATAAATTTCATTTATTGTTGTTCTAAATCCTAACGGATCTAATCCCCATCCCCAATCTGTCACTTCAATGTACGGATTTCTCATTGTTTTTAACAAGTTTCCTTCTCCAAGCTTATCAGCTTCGGCAGAAATACAACGAGTTGTATAATATGAAAAACTTACAAAATCAACTGTATTTTCCCTTAAAATTTCTTCATCTTCACTTGTAATTCCAACATTTATATTTTCTCTTTCAAAAAATTTCTTAGCATAATCAGGATAATATCCACGAGCCTGAACATCAATAAAGAAATAGTTTTCCCTGTCTTTTTCAAGCGCAACCCAGACATCTTCAGGCTTAGAAGTTAATGGATAAAATTTTCCAGCCGCAAGCATACATCCAATTTTATTTTCAGGATCAATTTCATGCCCAATTTTTGTAGCCCAAGCACTTGCCACCAATTCATTGTGTGCCGCTGTGTATAAAACTTGATTTTTATTTTCCCCTTCTTCAAACACAATTCCAGCTCCCATAAACGGTGCGTGCAACAAAATATTAATTTCATTAAATGTAAGCCAGTATTTTACAAGTCCTTTATATCTAGTAAAAATTACAGTACACAATCTCTTGTAAAAATCAATAACTTTTCTGTTTCTCCATCCACCGTATTCCTTGATTAAATGAATCGGAAAATCAAAGTGAGTTATTGTAACTAATGGTTCAATCCCATATTTTCTACATTCCTTAAATACATTTTCATAAAATTCAAGTCCTTTTTCATTCGGAGTTTCTTCATCTCCATTCGGAAAAATCCGAGTCCACGCAATCGACATTCTATAAGTCTTAAATCCCATCTCAGCAAACAATGCAATATCTTCCTTATATCTATGATAAAAATCAATCGCTCCTTTAGCAGGATAAAAATGTTCATCATCAAATTCCAGCATTTTTCGCTTCCCAGTAATCACAGCAAGCCTATCTTCCCCAACTGGTGACAAATCCACATTGGCAAGTCCTCTTCCATCCACATCATAAGCACCTTCAAGCTGATTTGCAGCAGTAGCTCCACCCCACAAAAAGTCTTTTCTAAATCCCATCTCTATTTCCTCCTTAATAATTTTCATATTTTTAGTTATTTAAAATCAAAAGCAAAATTAGAAATATCTCCAGTATATAATTAATCTTAAAATAAAAACTATAAAATAAACAAAAAAACAAAACTAAAAGGGGAAAATATTCATTAAGAGCCATTCCCCACCATTTCAGTTTTGTCTAATCCAAATAGCAATAATCTAAAATTTACAAGTTTATAATTTCACATATTCTTTACATAGTAATTATACCCTAACTTTTTCATTTGTCAATAGAAATTTAGTTTTTATATTTATCTATTTTTTACAAATTTATTTCCTAAAATTTATTATATTCGTAAAACAGAACAATCACAAAAAACTTGAAAAATCTAAAAAACTGATTTTTTAAAAGACTCAAATTAATATCAAAAATTTTTATCAATTTATTTATTTTACTTCATAAATTAAGGATTTCTTGTATTCAGTAAGTTTATCAATCAATACTTGTTTTTCCAAAATAACCTTATCAATTTTATTACATTTACTATCAAGAAGTTCAACTATCCGTTTTTGCTCCTCTTCAGAAGGAATAAAACAAAATAATTGCTTTAGTTCCATTTTATTGATTTTGGGCATTTTTACTCGATCTGAAGATATACGGTCCACCTGAGAAACAAAGAGTTTAGACCTCATGAAATAAACTAAATATTTTACATTAACTATTGTCTCAATAGGATACATATCTGCACTACACAATCCGTCAAAATCCGCAATAATAACCTTATTCAAAGTAGGTCGAACTTTAGAGTATATTATTTGACCTTTATTAAATAAATGATTATCACTTATTATACCTGTTTCTCTAACGGTTTTAATACCAAAAATATTTCCAGTATCCTTTTCTATATTTTCTGGAGAAATCTGTAACAAATTTGGATAATCTAACGGACTAACCAGATTACTCTTAATAGTAGTAATCATACCAAATTTAATAAGATTCCACCCATTAGGAATCCTATCTATCCATTCACAATTTATAGGTTTAAATAAGTCATTTGTGCTTAGTCCTCTAACGACCGTCTCTGTAATTATCGACTGTCTATATTCCTGTACCTTTTCAATAACAGCTTGCTCTTTAGCAATAATAGTATCAATTTGAGTACATTTAATATCAAGATAATCTACAATTACTCGTTGATCTTCTAAAGGGGGAAATGGGACCATAATATTTTTCATACCACTCCATTTAGTAGACCACAAATCATCAACAATTCCATTTCCCCATTTATAGAATTCATCCGCAAACAACTCTGTCTTAAATAAATAATTATAATATTGATTAATCATATTATTTTTTGGAGCCAATACCGTATTTATTAAAGAGCAAGAGCCTTCGTATTCAGATATCCCACAAGATCCCCGTCTATCAGAACGACTATTAATAACAAAATCATTCCTTTTGATTAATTTCCTATTATTACCATTATCAGTTTTTGCTGCTGATTCTAATTGAGGTACAATGCCTTGTTTAGTAAC
>ERZ773233.2025-NODE-2025-length-11418-cov-4.113526_pt1 | contig 11418 bp, 14 predicted proteins | sample MGYA00580991_ERZ773233 | MGnify/ENA primary metagenome ERZ773233 (study PRJEB29015, sample SAMEA2738178) | human oral metagenome | biome: human oral; feature: human-associated habitat; material: saliva | place: China | collected 2161 ...
AGCAAAGCTAAGCATATTAATAGTATATATCTCATTAGCTTATATTTTATTAATCGTGAATTCTCTTAATAGTTCCCGAGCTTCGGCTTCAAAGACTTTTAAATAAAGGTTATCTTCGCTTTGCTCTTCTCCATCCTTAGTAGCAGTAAATGTCCAAAATTCGTTCTGAGTTACTCCACCTGTAAAGGTTTCATCTTCATATTTCCATAGCCAACTTTTTACGTCATATCCCCTCTGGTTCAGAAATTCTATCACTTCTTTTTGAGACATATTTATATTTGCTTTCAGTGTTATCAAATCATCTCTCTCTTCTGTTATTCTTATCATCTTCTATTATTTTATAAATGTCTTTTAGTCTTTTACTACTATGAATTATTCTAACGATATATAGCAGAAGAAAAAGGATAAACCTTTATATTAAATTTCTCTAATGCTTCTGAAAACTCTTTGTTTAAATATCTTGAAAATAGTATTTCCATAACACGAATCTTTAAAAAGTCGTCTTCCAATAATATTTTTTTCTTTATTAACTCACGAGTTTTTAGTTCAAAATTATCAGTGTTTAAATAATAATATTCTCGTAACCTTTCAAAGAATATATCATGGGTTAATAGAGACCTCTGTAACAAATCTTCATATAATACCTTAGCTATATTGTCCGATAGATCGTCTAATAACTCTTTTGATGTGAGGTTTCGGGTGAAATATTTACCAAAGTCTGTTATTTTAGGTTCTGAACCAAGATCTTTTTCAAGGTTGTTAAAAACGTCTAAATAATCATTGAGGTTTTCTATATAAGAACGATGTAATTCAATAGATATAGCATGATTTAATAAACTTAGTCTTTTAGTTAATAGATTATATGTAAATAAATATTCTGTTTCAGACATAGACTTATCTATCATTTTTATGCAATCGTTTTCTACAAAGTTTTTTAGAAAAGATGTATTTAAGTTTAAATCTTTTATCTCACCCGATTTTTTAAGGTCATAAATAGCTCTTGTTTTGATTAACCGCGCAATAAAATGCTTTAACTTACTACCCCAAGCCTCGTCTATTTCTAAAACATGTTTGAAAATAGAAGGTTTAGCTAATGATTCTTTACCACCTATAACATCAAACAAATTGTCCAAATAATGCAATAGTACTAATCTTTTAGTTTCATCATATAATAATAGCTCAGGTAAATTACAAAGTATATCGATTACAAGCTCCTTGTACTTATTAGAATATAAATCTATAGTTTTTAAATCTGTATCTGTTATGTTAGCTATTTTACCCTGAATTATTAAAGAATGTTCTTTGTTTGATTTTAAAAGTAAATCTTTATAATAATCTCTGTACTTTTTGTATATAGGATTGTCACCAAGATCTACTAAATAGATATCATGCAGTACAGCGTTAAAACTACCGTATAGTAGATGATATAATATTTCTCTTATATAAGCACGAATCTTATGTTCGGGTTCATATATTTCTTCTATATCATATTTTATGATATCTAAATGATGTTTTAAAATATCATTGTTCAATAATAAAGGCGTGTTAAGCATAATCTTTAAGTTTTTTAATAGGGCAAATATACACATTATATCACTATTGAGCAAATATAGTGTATAATTTATAACGATTCTAAACATGAAAAAACCCAAAGAAAACATGTTTCCTTGGGAAAAATTTAATATGCTTAAGTAAAATAGATTAATCTTTTTATAGTAAAGCTAAAATGTAATCATTAATTTCTTTGTATGTCATTTTTATCTATCTTAATCGTGTGTTTGATATCGTTTTGAATCTTATTTGTAAAAACCTCGCTAAGCTATTAGAGTAATCTGTTAGATTTGTTTCTGACAAGGTTTTTGACAAATCATAGCCTTCCATTTCAAACCATGCTTTATAACAAACAGCAGTGTAATTAAGGCTTTCTTTTATAATAGTACATTTCTTAGTATCCCACTTTTTAGAGCCACATAGTTTATCTAAGTTCTCAAAAGCTCTCTTTATAAATAGTCTTATGACAAAGTCTGTGAAACAGTTTAAAGATTGTGTAGGAACATCATTAGATAAAGTTTGTATATAGCTGGATAACTGTTTATGAATAAATACTTTGCGAGCCTTGTCCGATGTAAAAAACAAAAAACGGTCTTTTTTTACGATTAACCCCTTTTCTATAGGAGACAAAGTCTTAGTATAATATAAATATTTCTTTATGTAAACATATAGAAAATCACCCAACACAATAGTTACAAAACCCCCTATTATTATCCAAATCATAACGATACTAATTTTAATGTTATACCTAAACCTATAGTAGGTTCAAATTCGCCTTTTGTGTTAATACCATAAGATACCGTAGGACCTATGGTTATTGTTCTTGAGTTCTTTTTATGTAGTTTTTGTAGTTCATTATATAATAGCTCTTTCTGTTCTATATGTTTTTGTATAGCTACATTTTTTAAACTTATAACCGTATCTTGCCGAGCGATAATTTCCCCGCGCGTGTTTACTTGTTCTTTCAAAACAGCTATTTGATTTTGAGCTTCCTTATATAACGGTAAACAAACAGTGTCTTTAGGTTTTTGTAATTCTACAAAGTTAGTTACTGTTTTTGTAAGAACCCTGTCTTTATATTTGTATTCTATAATATCCCTATATAAAGTGTCTATTCTTCTTTCAACTATCCTTAAAGTTTCCTGCTTTTTTAGATAGAGCTTTTCGTTTTTTTTATTTCCAAAACGCGGTCTTTGTCCATCAGGAAGAAAACCCATATTAGAGGTTAAAGTCTTAGAAAAGACTATACCCATCACAATTAATACAATACCTATTATAACAGCTAATAAAACATGCGGTAGGTTTGTACGACCCGTTTCGTCTAATTGTTTTAATCTTTTTAAATATTTGAACATAATATAAAGTTTAACTAAAAAGTTCTCGGAATATTATTTTAATGCTAATAATCCCGAGAACAATGTTTTATAGATACCCTCCCTCTAAAGGATACTTATCATAAGTGTCTAACATAACTTCCGAATAGAGCTTTAAAAAAGACTGTGTTAACATAGGGTCGTCAATTTTAGAATACATACTATAAAAGTTAAATAAAACTTGTCTCATATAATCCTCATTTTGACGTCTCCATTCGTAATCAATACGAAGAGATAAATAATCCTCCTCAACCAGCTTATCATAAAACTCTTGAAAGTTTAATACAGAACCATGCTTTGGTGCAACAGATTCTTCTAAATAAGACATCTCGTTCATAGAGCTTGTAAAATCGTGTACTCTTTGGTTTTTTAACATAATCATTTTGTTTTATGTTCCCAAAGGTAAGAACCCGTTTTTATATCTACAAAACCATTAAATTATATATTAAACAGTAGCTTTATAGTATAATGTACGAGCTTCTATAATATTCAAGTTAGCTACAACATCTTTATCCAAAGAGGTTATATATTTCATAAAATGAACATCCTCTGAAGTTCTACACGTATGAAAACCAAAATTCTCATTAATTTTTGATTGATATAACCCCAACAAAGAACGCATTCTCTTCCAATTACTATACCAATCATTCTTGTACTTGAACATAAAACCGTTGTTATCTATAAACACATAACCTTCTGTATTTGTTTCTACGTCTTCTTCAAAAAAGGTTATTAAATCACCAAATGATTCTATGAAAAACTCAGTAGCACACAATCTCAAAGTAGTAGACCAAGGTAACATTAAACCAGCTTCTATAAATAAATCATTAAGTTCTGTTTTATAATTATCAGAGGCTTCTACATTCAAATGTACCCAAGGAGAATCTAAATGTAATTTGTTAGGTACAATATCCAACAAATATAACCTATCATAAGTATACTCTACTATATGAGGGTCATCTAATGATACTACTTCAAAAGTAATAGTAACATTCGGATTATTACTAAAGAATCTTCTGAAACACTCTATTTGTGTATCGGACATACTGTAAAATATTTTCTTGAATATGTCTACCAACTCAGAGGAGGTAACAGATTTTGTAGCGAATATAAAGTCTGAATCTATCCAAGATAATAACCCTAAATATCCATTTTCTTTTCTAACTGCTCTTAACGGATAGCTTAGATTCTGAATAACAGATTTAAAAGTATATTTGTTTTCATTATAATTGAAAAACTTATCATAAGCTCTGAGTTTTACTTCTCCAGTAGTTCTATCCACAAAAAGTCCTCTGGCTTTTATAGTGTTTAAATCCCACAGCTTTTTAAAGAATACCTTTTCCTTAAAATTAACTGAATATAAATTAGGCTCTTGAGCTTTTACTTTTACCAATCTGCTATTACAAAGAATATTTACCTCAGAATCATCTGTATGTACTTTTATCGTATTATAACTACCAGATGGTGAGTTTTCAATTATTTTCTTGTCAAAAACTGGATTTGTAATACCATATTTAGAGTGTCCATCCTGAGTAATATGTAAATATGATAACTCCCCTCCAAACTCTACTTCCGATTCTAAACAATAGCTATGTTTACCCGAATCAACTCCTCTATGACCGTGTATTTGTATGAAGTCTTGACACAATCCTCTTTCAAAATTTTCATCATATATCTTAGCCACCTCAGTATCATAATCACCTACTCCTCGTATCAAAGTATCTGTAGAAACGGTTGTTAAATCAGGTACTTGTGTTAAACCACCATGAGTACATAAATACTTCCTACCATGAAACTCAAAAGCATAGGCTTGACGAATACTCTTACACCACAGTTTTACTTTCTTTCTGAAATCTTCTACATTTTCATTTTCAAGAAGTGCTGGTAGAGTTACATTATCAAAAGTATAATTGAACTTATAATCAATATTTGATGACCATTTATACAACCTCGTGTCGTGATTTCCCTCTATAAAAACAATATTCTTAGGATAATCTTGTGATAACTTATACAAGGTGTTAAAAGTTTCTTTATGTTCAATACCTCTATCAAAATAATCTCCTAAAAATACATATAAATTGTTAGGGTCAAAATGTTTGTCCAAGAATATTTTTAATACCGTATTACAAGAATGTATATCACCTATAACAAATACTTCTTTATACTTATCTGTTATATTATCAGTATAAAAGTTCATAATAGACTTTACATCATATATTCTCTTAAACTTAGAAGTTAGTTCTGTACTTTCTATTAAAGCATGTATTCTTTCTATAGCTTGTTCTGGTACATATTTGTAAGTATTGTCTATAGCTCTTTTTCTATTGTTTATAATACAATCTTCTAATGAAGTATCCAATTGATAATAGAAACATGTATATTTATATTTATCAGCTAAATCTTGGTATCTCTTACAAAGTTTTCTTGAAGAATGCGTAGCGTCTATAACTGTAAAATCACCCTTTTTCATTCTTTCTTCTAAACATTGTAACAACATATTCCAAGCTATACCATCAGATTGCTGAGATATAGTAAAACCCGATTCTGTTAGAACAGGATTTGTTATTAAAAGTCTGAATTTATCTGCTTCTAACGTATAGTTTTCTAAATTGTTTTCTTTAATAAAAGTGCTTTTACCAGAGCCAGGTGCACCTCTTAACAATAATAGTGTTCTCATAATCGTCGTTTATATTATATAATAACGGTGCAAAAGTATAGTAAAATAAGATATAATACAAACGTCCTGTTAAATTTATAATCTTTCTAAATAAATCTGTAAAATGTTTAAATCCAAATCGGCTAATATTTTTAGTAACTTATCAATAGGTAGATTTGTTTTTTTACCAAGGTCCTTGTCGTAAGTTAGAAAAACTTTTTCACAAGTCTTGTCTTCAAAAAACTCTTGAAAATTACTTATGCTTACCGAATCATATACGCTTGTTACATTTTCCATTAAAAGCAGTTTTTCTTTAAAAAGAAGTTTAGATTTTAAATTTAAATATTCTTGTAACTCTGAGCCTTGTTTGTTCAATCTTTCATAATAGTCTCTTAGTTGAACATAAGCATCTTTTAATTCAACCAAAGATTCCCCAGCTTTTGCTGTAATACGCATAAGATTTTCATCAGAACTTTCATCCGAAATATTTTGGATAACTTTTGTAAAATCAGATCTTATATTTGATAGAATCTTTAATAGTATATCCTGAAACTCTTTCAATAATACCTTTAAAGATTCGGAATTATTCTCGTTATTATTCATAATATTAAAATTAATAGTTTAGTGAAAAGTAAATGAAAAGACCATGCAAATAATCCTCCCCCCATAGCTATTAAAAACAACCACAATATCCTGTTAAACCAAACAAGTCTATTTATGTTCTCAAGAGGGGATGACATCAACAAAATTATCAAAAATAGATATGATAGTTGACAAGCTAACAATAAAGAATAAGAGGTTTTATCATTGATTTCATAATGTAATATCCAAACATATGTAGATAGGATACCCATTACAAAAGTAACACGTTCTACACCATGCATTTTATTAAAGTTTTTATTATTCATAACTTTTTAATTGTTGTTTTCAGTCGTTTCTATCAATTTATTTAGATACCACCGAGCTTTCTTTAAATCTTCCAGCTCTGTATCTTTATTCTTTTCTCCTGCCCTAAGTAAATACTTCAAGACGTTGCCTTTACAAAAATCTTTTATAAAACCATAAGCTGACATTATGTTTATAGCTTCATAAATATCCCCAGATTTGTAATGATGAGGTGTAATGTTATTATTCATTTTCTAAAGTCTTTCTATGTATATAATTTTTTAAATAATTCAGAGAAAACATATCTAAAATGTTATCTCCAATTCTCGATTTTTTTGTCGTAATCGGAATAAAATAAACTTTTAACAAATCCTTGTGTAATCTCAAATAATGTTTGATATCAGAATCAACATTTTTATCGTAAATCGTGTAGTAATCACCATTTTCTTCGATTTTACACTTGATGTAATCACCTTTACAAGCAAAGAACAATCAATCTTTTGTTAACATACCTTTTTATACTTTTATAAAACAATTAGAGTATAAGTGTAAGTTAGAAGGAATTGATATAATTCTTACTGAAGAATCTTACACTTCCAAGTGTAGTTTTCTTGATAACGAATCTATAGAGAAACATAAGAAAAGTTATTTAGGTAAGAGAATAAAAAGAGGACTTTTCAGGTCGGCTAAAAACAGGATAATAAATGCTGATTTGAATGGTTCACTTAACATTTTAAAGAAAGCAGTTGGAGAATTTGAGTATCCAATAGAGGTGTGTAGTACGCCAGTAAGAGTTACTTTATAGTAATTCTTATAAAACTTAAGACATTGATTGACATTGTTTTAAGTAACTATAAAGAATGTTAAACCTACATATTCTGAACTAAAAGATAGATTGTTCTTCTTACCAATATTAATGTTTTGTTTCCACTCCTCATTGTAACCTAATACAAGAGTACTTATGTCATTGGAAACTAAGAAATTCACTAATAATCTTGAAGACTTGTGTAAGTAATCTTTAATCTTATTGTTTCTTTTATTTGTTATTCTTTCTATTCTTTTTGATGTTTTCTTATTACCTTTTAACAATGATTGTAACCTTGCTTTCTCCTTATTCCAATACTGATTAATTGATTTTAAAGGTTTACCGTTAATAATAAAAGGTTTAACTACATTAGAACCAATTGTAGCTAAATTGTTTAATCCTAAGTCAATAGAAACATACCTCTTGTTATCAATCTTAGATTCTTTCTCTTCTACTTTATAAACAACTTCAACTACATGATGATTATTTCTGGGTAAAACTCTTACTTCAACCAAATCAGACTCTGTTACTTTTGTAGGTATTTGAATAGATAAAGAAGATAATTTAATCATACCTTTCTTTAGATACTTCTTTGACACAGCATCTTTAGGAAAAACAGCTATAGTTCTACCTTGTTTATCTAAATACCTTGGAATCCTTACAGGTTTATTATGGTTACCACTTTGTTTCTTCTTTAATAAACTAAAGAATGATTTAAAGTTTCTATCAAGCAATCTTAAAGTTTGATTAGAAATTTTACAAGGTAGTGTATAATAATCTACATCTTTAGAATCAACCATTAATCGATTTACATCATAGTAATTTAGATAACTTTTAGTTTCAAAATAATGTTGTCTAACTAAGTATAAAGCCTTATTATAGAGATTCTTAGAGTTAAAACATAGTTCATCTAACTCTTTATTATTCTTTACCACATGCCTCTCTGTTAAATACATTATTCTAATTCTTTTATTATCTTTTCAGTTACTCTCTTACTTATTCTCTTACCATAAATTCTCGCATAAAAAGAAGTAATCAAAGAAACAAAGTCTTGCATCAAATCTTGTTCATCAGTATCTACACTATTTACAACATAAATTTCTGCTGAAGATAAAGTAGAAATATAATTAAAACCAAACCTTGTAAGTCTATCTTTATGCTCTACTACAATCTTAGATACAGATTTATTTTTGAGTAAGTTAATTAACTTTTTACGTTCATCATTAAGTCCACTGCCTACCTCCTTAACTACCTCTTTCACTTGCCAACCTTTAGCATTACAAAACTGCACTAATCTATCTGCTTGACTATCCAAATTAGATTTGTTCTCACTTGAAGATACTCTGGCATAAACTACTACATATTCTTCTCTATTATCTTCTAAAGGTACATAGACTCTACCTGTATCCGAACGAATAATTTTCAACTTACCGTCATTAATTCTACGCCATAAAGTTCGCACAGAACAACCTTTCAATTTGGCGTATTCAGAAAGTTTAATTTGTTTTTGCATATTTTTAAAATTTTAATTAAATCAAACGTATCAAAAAGTATGCCAAACGTCTTTGATAGTTACCAAAAGACACTAAAAATTATAGAGGGATATAATACATAACTTATATTTTTATTAGTGCAAATATAGTAATAATTTCTTTTAAAACAAATTTTCAATATACCCATCAACAATTTTTTTGGAATTTTGTACATCTTCTATAGAAGTATAAAAACCATTGACCTTTTTAGAGGCTTTTTTAGACACTTTCTTTTCTTTTTGAACATTCGTATCGTCTTTTGATTTATCTTCGGTTTTTAGTGCTTTTTCTAACTTTCTCTGGTCTACTATAATAGTTTCCTCCTCTATATTATATAAATCAGCTAACAAACTGTTTATTTTAGACGTATATTTTCCATCCGTGTTCAATTGTTGTAGTTCTCTGATATATCTCATTTTATTTTCCGTATCAATAGCTTTTGATTCTACCAAGCGTTTTATTCGGAAAGGCTCGTGATGATATGAATTTTTATACATCTTGTTTATTCGTTTGGGTTTTAATAAAGAGTGGTGGTCTGTCATAATGTGAAATTTTATTCTTCGATTAAATCAAAAATGCTCATTTGAAAACCTTGTTTTGGATTTCCCCCTTCGTATAAGGTTGTTATCTTATAACATTCATTGATATAATATTCATAGTTCAATTTATAATCTGCTTCAAGTTTATCTTCATAGTCCATAAAGACTTTAGAACAGTAACCTTTATTAACAGCTTCTTCTTTTGTTTTACCCTCAGAGTTTGTCTTCTCTATGTATTGTTTATACATATAAGTCTTTTCTGTTGTAACATACAATCTTAATACTTTACCTTTAATAACAAAGTCGTTAACTCCTTGTCTTACTATATATCGCTGTCCTTTTTGTACTTTTAAACCTTGACAAAAATCGAATATACCATAGTTCTTAGTACCATCAGGATAATCTTTTCCAACATTAGCTATGTGGTTTTTAATAGTATCTTTGATAGCTACCCCCTCTGTAAAATATCTTTTCAAAGCTATTGGTACAATTCTATTAGAACTGTTCTTATGTAAGTCTTTATCTATCTCCCATGAACCTTTATACTTAACTTTACCGTTTGTATAAACAGCCATATAATTATTAACATCATTTATTACCATTTTAGAATACTCTGCAGATTCCAATTGAAGACCTGTAAGTTTTTCCCATTTTTTAACAATATCAAACATTTGGTCTTTTTTATCCTTTGGTATCCTTATAGTAGTACCATCAGTATTACACTGTATGATTTCTACTCCTGGTATTAAGCTAAATCTTTCTGCTAACATACACAATAATAACTGACCATTGATACAAATAGATTGTTGCATTTTTGGATCATATAAGAAAGAAAACTTGTCTTTACTCTTACCATATACACCATTCAAAATAATCTTATAAGATTGGTTTTCTACAGTTCCTTTTTTGAAAGTACGTCTTTTTTCAAATATGTTATTGTATACTTTAGAAAAAGCCTCTCCCAAATGCTCTGGTCTAAAACCATTAACAATAGCTAAATTAGGATAAAAGCTGGTTACATCCCAGTCATAAATTTCATATTCATCGTTAGCTTCGAATATTCGGTTATTCCAAGAAGCATGTAAACCTCCCTCACCAAATACATAATCCATTCCTTTGTAATTCTTAACATAAGACAAAGAGCTTCCTTCTTCTTTATTGTTATACCAAGTAGCTAATTTGTAATAATTTAATACTTCTTGGAACTCTGGTGTTTTAAAGTTGATATAAGGTAATAAAATATCTTCTATGTCAAATTGATTTCTTGGAGTTTGCCTCTTACGAAGCTCTTTCATATCTATTTTCATATGTTCTGACATAAAATATAGAAATAATTGTTCTCCAACCCCTGCATCAGCTTTGTTTAATAATCCTAACTTTGGATATTGTTTATGTTGTTCAAGCCTTAGCTTCATAAGAGATAATATAGACGAGTTTTTAGCCAATGTTTGTGTAGCTAATACGTCGTTTATACAATACTTTATCACCTCATCAAAATTTTCAGGTTTTAAAAGTCTTATAGGAGAATAAGGTAAATCCTGCACATTATTATATCTAATAGAAAATTCAAGATATTTCAAACTACAAGATTTAGCTCCCGTGTTATAACCATTCTGTAAAAAGATGTCAAGCTGGGGTACCGATAGTTTCCATTCAGGATATTTAGGTCTACCTCCACCAGAAAACGATTTGTCCTGAGATTCTATTATTTTTTGCGCAAAATCATATATTTTGGTTACAATCTCTGAACTTTTTAAATCTTTCCACACGGGATAGTTCTGTACTAACTCTTCAAGTATAGGAGCGTCAAACCTAACATTGTTATAACCTATACAATATTTTATATTTTTAGGTTTATAAAAATAATATAAATCCTCCAAATCATTCTTCCTACCACTAATTTCAAACACTTTAACCTCATCCTTGTTTGCAAATACCGCACAAAAGAAATTTGGATAGGTCTCTATGTCATATACATAATTCAACGGTTTTTTCATATAACATTCATGTTTACAAAACATTTGCAAATATATAGATTTTTATACTTTCTACAAAAGTTTGTGAACTACCTCTACCC
>ERZ773233.2029-NODE-2029-length-11414-cov-4.086451_pt1 | contig 11414 bp, 10 predicted proteins | sample MGYA00580991_ERZ773233 | MGnify/ENA primary metagenome ERZ773233 (study PRJEB29015, sample SAMEA2738178) | human oral metagenome | biome: human oral; feature: human-associated habitat; material: saliva | place: China | collected 2161 ...
AAAGAACACATCGATAGCATTAAAGCACAGATTTCAGGTCGTGTAGTGTTGTATAATGTTAGCATAAGAAAAGCAGAAAACAAAAAACACAAATTTAATATTGCTAAAGAATATATAACAGAAACTTTTTCTCCATATTGTTCAAATGAAGAAGTTGAAAATATTTGTGCTGCTATAATAGATTATTCTAAAGGGGAAACTGATTTTTCAAAATATCCATCAGTAGAAATTAAGGGACTAAATAATCTTGATTTATATCACTTTGCTTGGAGTATTTGGAATCACTTTAGAGTTGGGAAACAAGATGTGATTGTCAAATTTTTGAAGGTAATTTTTAAGAAAAAATTATTAGATGTTGATGTGAAAACAATAAAAAGTCATTTGAAAGATGATGAAAACAAAGGAATAGTTAAAATCAAAGAAGATTTATCTAAACCTAATGAGTAAAAAATAATTAAAAAGAATATTTTTATTGTGTTTTTCTGTGATTCTCTTGTGATTTCTATGTTTTTATGTGTTTTTGTGTGCTTTTCTTATCACAAATAAAACACTTATTAAGTTTGCGCCGTAATTTTAAAATATCAAAATTATGAACGCAAACGAAATTTCATTTGAGAACCTGCCTAAAGCAGTTGCTTTTCTATCTCACCAGATAGAAGAATTAAAAACTATTGTAAAAAATAAAGATACAATAGAAATCAATAACAAGAAGAATCCTATAAGTACAAATCAGGCCTGCACAATCATAAAAAAAGCTAAACCTACAGTCTATACTTTAGTGAGAAAGCGACAAATTCCACATTACAAAAATGGAAAAAAGCTCTATTTCTATGAAGATGAACTTTTGGATTGGATTGCTCAAGGAAAAAGAAAGACAATTCAAGAAATAGATGAAATAGCCCATAAAACTGAAAAAAGGTTCAAGTAATTTTAACGTAAAAATGTATCAATATGGAAGAATTACTTATACCTTACATTCGTGTAGGCACTACCTATTACAAAATTATAGAACGTCCACAAATCTCTGGCGACAAAATCAGTTCACTCGTTAAGTGGTCAAGGGATACTATTATCCAAGATCACGGCAAGAGATATGTCTATGATATACCAAAATATGATGGGTTTTGCTGTATTCCCAATCATTTGAAATATCAAAAAACAATTAGAAACTTCTACAATATTTATAATGAAATCCCTTATCAGCCAAGCGTTTCAGAGGTCTCGATAAATGATATTCCATTTTCCATTTCTTTTATGCAACATATTTTTGGAAATCAAGTAGACTTAGGTCTAGATTATCTGAAGATTTTACTGGAAAATCCTACTCAAATTCTTCCTGTTTTATGTTTGGTAAGCAAGGAAAGAGCTACAGGAAAAACCACTTTCCTAAAATGGATGAAAGAAATTTTTGGAAGAAATATGACTTATATCAAGGGAGATTCTTTCAATAGTCAATTTAATTCTGATTGGGCTTCAATGTTGATTATAGCGATTGACGAAGTGTTTTTTGATCGAAAGGAAATCACTGAACGACTAAAATATCTCTCCACTACCAATAAGGATAAGTTAGAGAATAAAGGTAAAGACCGAGAGGAAATTGACTTTTTTGGAAAATTCATCCTTTGTTCTAATAACGAAGACAATTTTATTCAAATTGATGAAAATGAAATTCGCTTCTGGGTTTTGAAAATCAATCCAATAAAATCTGAAAACACTGAGTTTCTTCAAAATTTAATTACAGAAATTCCTTTATTTTTAAGTTTTTTAATCCATCGAAAATTCCATTCTGAAAAGAAAAGCAGAATGTGGTTTGCTCCTGAAGAAATAAAAACAAAAGCACTCCAAAAGCTCATTCTTAAAAATTCAAATAAGTTGGAATGTAAGATGATAGAACTTCTTTATGAGTTTTTTGAATCAAATGAGGAAACAGAAATAAAAGTTGTTCCCCAGGATATTTTGAATATGCTCAATAGAATGTTCCGTCAGTTACATTATTCTCGAAATGATGTGAGAAATGTACTGAAAGAAAAATGGAATTTGGAACCCCAAAAAAATGGATTAACCTACACCCGTTATGATATTGACTATTCAGGAAATTTTTATCAGAACAATTCTGTGGGAAGGTACTTCAAAATTTCCAAAAATTTTATTCTTGAAAAATACGTTGATTTGTTGAATTAAATCTCAAGCCATTGAAAACTAATTAAATTTTTATTCAACGAAGTACTCAACAAATTTTAAAACCTTGAATTTTGTTGAGCTATTGTTGAACAATCATAAACCTATTTTGTTGAATTGTTGAGTTTTTGTTGAGTGTATAAAGCACACTTGATGAGATGGTTACATTCTTTATTCAACAATTCAACGAAAAAACAAATATATTAAACTCAGATAATAACATATGAATTGTAAGCAAGCAAATACTCAGATATCTATTAGAAATGTTTTAGAAAGTTTTTCTCTTTTCCCAAGCAAAGGTAATTCTAAAACAGCATTTTATTTTGCTTTTGATAGAGAAGAAAAAACACCCAGTCTGTTTGTCAATTTTGTAAAGAATATTGCTTTTGACTTCGGAACGGGAAAGAAATACGATATAGTCTCATTGGTTCAGGGCATCAAACTATGTTCTGTATCTGAAGCCTTAGAATATTTGTCTCAATTTGATTTTTCTTTTAATGAGCAAATATGTAATGTAACTAAAGACGAAAATAAATATGAAATATTATCCATTTCAGAGGTCAAACACAATGCCCTAATTCAATACTTAAAGGAAAGAAGAATTGAAAATAATATTCACTTACTTAAAGAAATCCATTATAAAATATCAGATAAAAAATATTTTGGAATTGGTTTCAAAAATGATACTGATGGTTATGAAATAAGAAATAAATATTCTAAAATCTGTATTGGGAGAAAAGATATTACTACGATAAAAAATAATTCAAGCTGCCTTCGGATTTTCGAAGGATTTATGGATTATCTTTCTTTTAAACAAATGGAAAAAACTCTCAAAAAAGCACTATCAGATTATGTGATTTTGAATTCTGTTACAATGATTTTTAAAATTGAAAAAATCATTGATAGTTATGAAAAAATAGAACTATATTTTGACAATGATGAAGCAGGAAATAGAGCAACAAATGAAATAAAACAATTAAATCCTCATATAGAAGATTATAGAACTTTATATCAAAACTACAAAGATTTAAATGATTTCATAATGAGTGAACCTATTTGCTACGATATTAGTGCAAAAAGTACCCATTGTTTACAATAAGCGTGGGAGGCTTAATGTAAAATGGGACTTTTTGGTTTTTTCCTATCGTCAAAAACATTCTAAAAACGCTAATAAATAAAAGAATGGAACAAGATTTTTTAACGAATTTCATAACAAAGATTCAACAAGAGCAAGAACAAAAAGATGCAGAAGAAAAAAGGAAAAATCATTTCAGAACTATAGGGAGAAAAGGCGGATTAGTTAATAAAAAATCAGCTCTTTTTTCTAAAACAATTTCTGCAAAACTCACTGAAAAAGAATTTGAAATTCTCAAAACAAAAGCAGAAAAACTAAACCTCAAAATCTCTAAATATGTTAGATTAGTTTTAACGGAAAAAGAATTGAAAGTCAATGAATTTAAAACCGATGAAGTGCTTTTGTCTTATGGAAATAACTTTAATAGAATTAAGAATTTATTGCGAAATCGTGAGTTTTCAAGTTTAGAGAATAAGGCTGAAATTATGAGAGAGATAGAAGGAGTTACTAAATTAATTTACAATTATTTATACCAAAATAGAACGCGAGATGAATAATTCTGCAACTACAAGACGAATTTCCAAAATCGCTTTACAATACAATGGAAATGATAAAGGCACAGCTGAAATGGTATATTCCAGCAATTTGTTATCCGATACAGCTGAAAATCAATTCCAAGAGATGAAATCGGTAGCTGACCGAAATAGGAATGTAAAAAATTGGGCTTTAACGGGGTATATTTCTCCCGAGAGAAGTGAAGAAAATGAAATCTCTAATGAAGTTTTGGTAGATATTACCCTGAAAGCTCTACAAAAAGTTGGTGTTACAAAAGACAATCAAATTCGACTAGATATTCATAACTCTACAAAACATAAACACATTCATTTTGTAGTCAATAGAGTGAATACACATGGAGAAAACACAATAAAAGCTCATAAAATAGGAGAATTATTTGGGCAAGCTGTAAGGGAGATTTGTAAGAATATGAATCTTAAAACTGATGTAGAAATCAGCAAAGAAAAGAAAGAGAAAATGCTTGAAAATCTAAAAAAATCTCTGAAAAAAGCCTCTAATTTTGATGAATTGATTAGTGAAATGGATAAATTGGGTTACAAAGTAATACTGTCAGAAAATGTAAAAGTAGGCGTTTCAGGAATGCGGATTGTAAAACTTTCTGATATTAATACAGAAACAAAAAGGGAATATTTAGCAGGATACAAACTTTCTGAAATTACTAATAAACTTAAAATGAAAGAAATTAAAGAGATTCTAGAACGAAATAGTTCAATTCTAAAAAGAGAAAAAGAAGAAATAAATAAACCAAGAATAAGGTTTTAAACTAAATGTAAAATTTAAAGAATATGAATGCAGAAAAACAAGAAATGGATAATGGTTTAGAATTACTAAACAAAGTCATAAAGAGCAATGAGGATAACATAGAAAAACTAACAGATGTAGTTTTTGTTTATCAAGATATTTTAGATTTAGTAGGTGAGTTTGAAAGCTCAGCTAGTTCACTAAATCATAGAATAAATAATTTTGAAACTTCATTTAAAGACGTTTCTAAACAAATTGAAAGCACTACAAAATTTATTCCTAAGAGTATTAAAACAGATTTATCTGAAAATACACTTTCAAGATTAGAACATTTTGAGAAGAAATCTAAGTCATTAAAATATTTATTGATAGGTAGTTTTAGTTGTTTGGGAATAGCAATTATTCTAATGTGTTTATCTTTTTATCTTTCTAAGCAATGGTACGATACAAGTATAAAGACCAAAGAAGAAATTAGAAGTCAAATTTTTAAAGAAATGAGAGCAGAAGGTAAAGAGTTTTATGACATAGAAGTATTTAATCGATTGAAAATGAATACAGAAATTATCAATAAATGGATTGAGAGAAATCCAAAACAAGGAAACAATTTTTTAAAATTTAAGGAAGGGTATGAAGCGAAGTAAAAAAATCGTATATTTGCCCCATCTAACAATAGAGAATTATTATGTATTTCAACGAAGATTCACGCGTAAAAATTCCAGCCCTTTTGCACTTAGCAAGGCTTGATTATAAATATATTCCACGAAATCAGCATTCTAATCGTATTGAGAAAAATAATATTTTCCCGATAATATTCAAAGAAGGAATTAAAAATATTAATCTCAATATATCTGATGATGAGGTAAATAAACTTTTAGAAGAAATTAGTGCATCCTTAGAATTTGACGATTTGGGAAGAGATTTTTATCAGCGTTTGACTTCTTCGAGTGGAATTAAACTGATTGATTTTGAAAATTTTGAAAAAAACTTATTCCATTTTACTACTGAATTAATCTATAAAAGTGGAGAAGAGGAATTTCGTCCAGATATTACAATCTTAATTAATGGAATGCCTTTAGCTTTTGTAGAGGTTAAGAAACCTAATAACCGAGAAGGAATTATAGCAGAACGCAATCGAATGAATCGTCGTTTTGGAGCAAAACATTTTAAAACTTTTGCCAACATTACACAATTGATGATTTTTTCTAATAATATGGAATATGAAGATGGTGTAACAGAGCCTATTATGGGGGTATTTTACAGTACTTCGGCATATGGAAATCTTCATTTTAATTATTTCCGTGAAGAAGAAATATTAGATTTGACGCACATTTTAAAACCTGAAAATGAAGAGTTTGAGAATTTTCTATTAAAGGATAATAATATTGCTGAAATTAAATATTCTCCTGAATTTATCAAGAATAAGGACTATAATTCACCTACACATCGGGTTCTCACTTCGCTATTTCATAAGAAAAGATTGGCTTTTTTACTCAAATATGGAATAGCTTATGTGCGTGAGGAAAACAAAGACACAGCACAGCAAGAATGGCAAAAGCACATAATGCGTTATCCACAGATTTTTGCAACATTTGCTATTGAAAAAAAACTTAATGAAGGTATTAAGAAGGGAATAATTTGGCATACACAAGGTTCAGGAAAAACAGCCTTGGCATATTATAATGTACAATTTCTGACAGATTATTTTCAGAAAAGGGGTATTATTCCTAAATTTTATTTCGTGGTGGATAGATTAGATTTAGCTAATCAAGCGCAGTCGGAATTTGCTAAACGAGGACTAGAAGTGAAGCGAGTAAATTCTCGTCAAGATTTTGTGGAAAATATGAAATCTACAAGTGTGGTAATGGGTAGTTCTGGAGGAAATGAAATTTCGGTAGTTAATATTCAAAAATTTACTGAAGATAGTGTTTCAGAAGAAAAAACAGATTATGATGTAAATATCCAGCGCATTTATTTTGTAGATGAAGCACATAGGAGTTTTAATCCTAAAGGAGATTATTTTCTAAATCTTTTAAAATCAGATAAAAACGCTATAAAAATAGCTCTTACAGGAACACCTTTGCTAAAAGAGGTAGCTAAAAACTATGATTCCAAGACGCTTTTTGGAGATTATATACATAAATATTACTATAATAAATCTATTGCTGACGGCTATACACTTCGTCTTATTCGCGAAGAAATAAATACTGAATATAAGATGAAGATGCAGGAGGTAATGGAGCAAATTTCGGTAAAAGCAGGTGAGATTTCTAAAAGTAAAATTTTCGCTCATCAAAAATTTACAGCTCCAATGTTGGATTATATTGTAAATGATTTGACAGAATTCCGGCAAAGAAACGCAGATGAATCTCTCGGAGCAATGGTGGTGTGTGACACTTCGGAACAAGCCAAAGAATTATATAAACAGTTTAAAGAAAAATATGCCAAAGAAAATTTCGAGCAAGAGGGTAGTGAGCGATGTGGAAAAGCTAGATTTATCCCTACAAAAGCATCACTTATCCTGCATGATGTAAATGATAAAGTTACACGGGAAAGCGAAATCAAAGATTTTAAAATCGGGAAAATAGATGTTTTATTTGTTTATAATATGTTGCTCACGGGCTTTGATGCTAAAAGGTTGAAAAAACTGTATTTGGCTCGTGTGGTAAAAGACCATAATTTGTTGCAAACTCTCACAAGGGTAAATCGTCCGTATAAAAATTATAGATATGGATTTGTTGTAGATTTTGCAGATATATCAGCTCAATTTGAAAAAGCAAATTATAATTATTTAGAGGAGTTAAAGGCTGAGTTGGGTGATGAAATGGAACATTATTCTAATCTTTTCAAAACTAGAGCGGAAATAGAAAATGAAATAGCCGAAATCAAAGAAATTCTCTTCCATTACGATACAAAAAATAGAGAAAATTTCAGTAATCAAATTACTGAAATCAATGATAAAAAGCGTCTTTCAGAACTTTTAAAGCAACTCATCAATGCCAAGGAGCTCCGAAATATTATTCGTTTGCAAGGTGAAGATGATTTGCTAAAAAAAGCAGATTTTTCTCTTTGGCATGATTTTCTGAAAATAGTTTCAGCTCGAATGGAGATGTTGAAATATACAGAAAGTATCAACGAAGGTGAAACCATTTCTAACTTGCTAAATGTGGCACTTGAAGATATTTATTTTCAGTTTGTAAAAATATCCGAAAGCGAACTAAAAATAGCTGATGAATTGCAACAAAAACTCCGTCGAACACGAGAGGAAATGCAATTGAATTTTGACCCAAAAGACCCACAATTTGTATCGCTTCGGGAGGAATTAGAACGAATTTTTAGAAGTAAAAACCTAAATGAAACTACACAAGAAGGAATGCAGGAGCATATCAGGATTTTAGACAAAATCTATGATGAAGTAAAAGAAATAAACCGAAAAAATGTTCTTCTGAAAGAGAAATATAAAAACGATGAGCGCTATGTTCGTGTGCATAAAGAATTGAAAAACAATCAATTTAAAGATAAAAAAGAAAGTCAAATCTATGAAGCCCTTTTAGCAACAAAAGAAAATGTAGATGATATTGTTCTTAGAAATAGCCAAATTATTAAGAATGAGGATTTCTTTGCCCAAGATATTATGCAAAAAATCATTATCCATTTTATGGATACTTATAAATTAATAAAAGAAGAAGATGAAAAAGCATATGAGGGAGTGCAGAACATTAGCAATCTTATCATATCAGAATATAAACAAGGGTGGCAATCATGGAGATAATATAAATAAAAGATGACAGATATAAAACATATTACCGAAACTAAAAAACTAATAGACGACTTAAAGAGCGTTTGTGCCAATTATGGCTTAGGGAATGATGGGAATGAGTTTAAAATCATTTCACAAGTATTTTTGTATAAATATTTGAATGATAAATTTTCATATGAAGTAAAAAAAGTAAATCCAGAACTTGCCTCTGCCGAAAATTTTCAGACAGCATATGAGCAAATGCCAGATTCGAAAAGACAGTTTTTGTTGGCTCGTGTGGGCAATAAAGCACCACATCTGAAACCAAATCAGCTTCTTTCTCATCTCTATAACAATCAGAATCAGAATAATTTTGCTGAAATTTATTTTGATGGAACGCTTCGTAATATTAGCCAAGAGAATATTAGTTTGTATTCTATCACATCGGCTTCTGGGGCAAAGGATAAAATGTTTGATGATTTAAGCCAATTCATTACCGATGCTTCCCAAAGGGATAATTTCTGTAAAGCATTGGTTAATAAGCTGGTGAATTTCAGCTTTGAAAAGATGTTTTCAGAGAAATACGACTTTTTTGCTACCATTTTTGAGTATCTTATCAAAGATTATAACTCCGATAGTGGTGGAAAATACGCTGAATATTATACACCCCACGCAGTAGCTCGTATTATGGCGTCTATTTTAATGGGTGATGTACAAGATGTGAAAGATGTAAAAGTATATGACCCCTCGGCAGGTTCAGGTACTTTATTGATGAATATAGCTCACGCTATTGGCGAGCAAAATTGTACAATTTATTCTGAAGATATTTCGCAAAAGTCTAGTAATATGCTTAGGCTTAATCTGATACTCAATAATTTATCCTATTCTATTCCGAATATTGTAAAAGGGAATACTATTTTAGAGCCTTCCTATCTCAATCAGAAGTTCGATTATATTGTATCTAATCCACCTTTTAAACTGGATTTTTCGGATTATAGAGATAATTTGGATAAAGACAGTAATCGAGAGCGATTTTTCGCAGGAATTCCTAACATTCCAAAGAAAGATAAAGATAAGATGGCTATTTACTTGCTTTTTATTCAGCATATAATGTATTCATTGAACGAAAAAGGCAAGGCAGCAATCGTAGTACCTACAGGTTTTATCACAGCACAAAGCGGTATAGAGAAAAAAATCCGTGAAGCACTTATTGATAGAGGTTGGCTCAGAGGTGTTATAAGTATGCCTAGCAATATTTTTGCTACTACAGGTACCAATGTTTCTGTTTTGGTTTTAGATAAAAACGCTGGAAGCGAAAAAATAATTCTGATGGACGCTTCCAAATTAGGAGAAACAGTAAAAGAAGGTAAAAACCAACGGACTGTACTTTCAACCGAAGAAGAACAAAAAATCATAGATACTTTTAATCAAAAACAAGCGGTAGAAGATTTTTCGGTAGTGGTTTCGGCAGAAGAAATTAAAGCTAAAAACTATAGTTTTTCGGCAGGGCAATATTTTGAAATCAAGATAGAATATGTGGAAATTTCCGCTGAAGAATTTACTGAAAAAATGAATAATTTTGAAACTACTCTGACAAATCTTTTTGAGCAAAGTAATCAGTTAGACAAAGAAATTTTAGAGAATTTTAAAAAATTGAAGTTTAAGGAATAAAATTGTATGAAAACATTTAATTTATATTGTGATGAAAGTTGCCATTTAGAGAATGATCATAAAAAATTCATGTTTTTAGGTTCTATTAGTTCAGCTTACAACCAAGTGAAACTTCATTCTGAAAAGATACAAGGGATAAAACAAAAACATAATTTTTATGGGGAAATAAAATGGGCGAATGTATCCAGATCAAAATTTCATTTTTATATGGAATTAATAGACTATTTTTTCAGTACAGATTTAAAGTTCAGATGTATTGGAGTAGAAAAATCAAAAATAAACAATGAGAAATTTAAGCAATCATTTGATGATTTCTATTACAAGATGTATTATCAACTGCTAAACCATAATATAGATAGCAGGTATTCCTATAATGCATATTTAGATATAAAAGATACTTTAAGTGCTTTCAAAGTTAGAAAGTTAAGAGAGATTCTCAATATTAAATATAGTGTTTTTAGGAATATACAAAACATTCGTTCTCAAGAAAGTCTTTTACTGCAGCTTGCAGATCTTATAATGGGTGCAATTTCATATTTTCATAATAATGAAGAAAAACTAAATATTTCAAAAGTGAAAATTATAGAAAAAATACAATCACATTCTAAGTTAGATTTGAGCAAAACAAATTACGACCCAAAAATAAACTTATTTTTTATTGAATTACGATAATTATGCCATTGAATTTGCTAAAAAAATACAATGAACTTTTAGAATTAAACGGATTAAATGAGTATCAACGGATAGAATCACTTCATAAAGTTTTTAGTCGTGATTTTGAATCGGATCCTATTATTTTTAACGATAAAAATATAACACCTACCCCCATTGATGGTAAAATTACAATGGATACGCTTTTTTCTCATTTAACAACAAAAATAGAAGACAAAGAGTTAAGAAACAGAGTGTTTGATAAAGACAGAGCTGAAAGGCTACATTGGGTAAGATATCATTTAGGTAAAAAAAAGCAGGATGTACTAGTGTTTTCAACAAGAGAGCCTCAAGGAAATAGAACTTATATTTACGATAAAGATGAAAAATATGTGATAATTCTAGAACCTTTACGCAAAGAAAAAAGCTATTACCTACTCACAGCTTACAAGTTAACAGGAAAAGATGATAAGCGTGATAAAATTTTGCGAAAGTATAAACGAAAGTTGGCAGAAGTGTTATAAAAGCAGAAAACGCAAGGTATCTTGACCTTGCGTTATTCCGATTTCCTTCATTCGAATGAATGATGAACTACGATGCAAAGGTACAAACTTTTTAAGTAAAGTGGTGTTATTACGCCCTAAAAACGTTAACCTTGCAAAGAAACGGCCGTGAAGAGTAATCCTCATGAAGGGAAATAAACACAATATAAAGGCATTTTTTGCACACCAACTGGATATTTGGGACGAGATAAGGCAGCGTTACGAAGCCTTAAAACATGTGGGC
>ERZ773233.2036-NODE-2036-length-11385-cov-5.903442_pt1 | contig 11385 bp, 3 predicted proteins | sample MGYA00580991_ERZ773233 | MGnify/ENA primary metagenome ERZ773233 (study PRJEB29015, sample SAMEA2738178) | human oral metagenome | biome: human oral; feature: human-associated habitat; material: saliva | place: China | collected 2161 ...
GTTGCTGGAGAAGCAAAAGTTCCATTCTTCTCAATCTCAGGATCTGATTTCGTTGAGATGTTCGTAGGGGTTGGGGCTAGCCGTGTTCGTGATTTATTCAAAGAAGCTGAAAAAAGTGCACCATGTATTATCTTTATCGATGAGATCGATGCTGTTGGACGTAAACGTGGTAGCGGAGTAGGTGGAGGAAACGACGAACGTGAACAAACTCTTAACCAACTTCTTGTTGAAATGGACGGATTTGATGGTGAAAAAGGTATTATCGTAATTGCAGCAACTAACCGTGCGGACGTATTAGATAACGCACTTAGAAGACCTGGACGTTTTGATAGACAAATCAAAGTTTCTACTCCAGACGTAAAAGGTCGTGAAGCAATTCTTAAAGTACACGCTAAAAACAAACCGCTTGCTAAAGATGTTGAGCTTCGTTCATTAGCGGAAAAAACTCCAGGGTTCTCTGGGGCTGACCTTGCTAACATACTAAATGAAGCAGCACTTTTAGCGGCACGTGAAAACAAAAATGCTATTGAAAAATCTGATTTAGATGAAGCTATGGACAGAGTAATCGGTGGTCCAGCTAAACGTAGTAGAGTTTATACTCCAAGAGAAAAACGTTTAGTAGCTTACCACGAAGCTGGACATGCTATTGTAGGTATGGTTCTTGATAGTGCGGATAAAGTACAAAAAGTTACTATTATTCCTCGTGGGGATGCAGGTGGATATAACCTAATGATTCCTGAAGAAGAGAAATACTTCCAAACTCGTACAGATTTAATTGATAAAATTTGTGGTCTATTAGGTGGACGTGCAGCAGAACAAATCTTCTTTAATGAAGTTTCTACTGGAGCTCACAATGACTTCGAACGTGTAACTGCAATCGCACGTGCAATGGTTACAGAGTACGGTATGAGTGATGTTGTAGGGCCAATGCAAGCTCCATTCCACGATCCATATGGTGGACGTCAATTATCAAGTATCGGTAACTATTCAGAAGAAATGCTGAAAGAAATCGATAAAGAAGTACGTAAAATTATTAATGAATGTTACGCTAAAGTGTTACACATCATTGAAACTCATAGAGATCAGTTAGAACTTATCGCTCAAACTCTTATGAAAGTTGAAACAATTGATAGAAAAGAAATTGTTGCTCTTTACCAATTTGGTAAAATGCTAAAAGAGTTAGACGAAAGAGAAACGGAACAACTTGATAAAATAGTTAATAAAAAATACTACGAAGAACAAGCTCGTTTAGCTAAAGAAAAAGAATCAGGACCAGAGATTTATGTAGAGTCTACTGATGATACTGATAACAAAGATATAGAAGAATAATTAAGAAGGCCAGGTTTGAAATTAATTCAAATCTGGTTTTTTTATGTTTTGAAATTATATATTTCCGAGGAAATTAACTTCAGTTAAGTTTAAAGCTATACAATATATTTTATGGTATAATTGTTATTAATCTACTATTTTGAAATAAAAATATATAGTGATTATTTGGAGGGAAAATGAAGTATTTGACAAGTGAAGAGGTTAAGAATGCTAAGAAAAATATTAGTGTTATAAAGCCTTATAAAACAACAAAAGAAATAATATTTTCTAATATCTTCACGTTCTTTAATGCGATGAACTTGGTATTAGCTGCTTTTATAGCTACAACGTTAAGATTTGAAAATATGTTATTTTTAGGTGTTATCGCAATAAATACAGCTATAGGTATTTATCAAGAAGTTAGATCTAAAAATGCTTTAGAAGAATTAAGTTTATTAGGGCGAAATAAATATCGCGTAAATCGTGATAATGAAATAATAGAAGTTGATTCAGAAGAAATAGTTTTAGGTGAGTATCTTCATCTAAATCTAGGAGACCAAGTGCCTGTAGATGCTGAGATAATCGAAGGTAGTATTGAGGTTGATGAATCGTTACTAACTGGAGAAAGTGATAATATTTACAAAACTACAGGTAACGAACTTATGAGTGGTAGTAACGTAGTAAGTGGTAGTTGTCTAGTAAAAGTTACTGCTGTTGGTGGGGATAGCTATATTAATAAACTAGCTAAAAGCACAAAAGAATTTAAAAAATATCCATCAAAACTAAGAGACTATATGGATAGAATCCTGAAAGTAATATCAGTTCTATTAGTTCCGGTAGCTATTATGCTTTATGTTAGAGGTGTTAGTCTAGGGCGTGGCTATACGGATATAGTTTTACGTAGTGCGGGTGCATTAGTAGGTATGATACCAGAAGGGTTAATCCTGCTTGTAAGTGTGTCTTTAGCGGTTGCTGCGATGAAACTAGCTAAGAAAAAAGTTCTAGTGCAAGAACTATACTGTGTAGAAACTCTTGCACGTGTAGATGTGCTTTGTTTTGATAAAACAGGAACAATAACTACAGGTAACATGAATGTAGTCGAGATAGATGAAAAAGTAGCTAGCGAATTATCTAGTTATTTAGCATATTTTGAAGATGAGAATGCCACATCAAGAGCTTTAAAAAATCATTTAACTTGTGAGAAAAAATGGGAAGTTGGAGAAATTGGAGCATTTTCTAGTAAAAATAAATATTCATACATTCAATTAAAAGAAGGTGGTACATATTTCTTCGGGGCCTATGAATTTTTAGGATTTGAAGAAGGCATGACGGAATACTATGAGAGCCTGAAACAACAGGGTTATAGAATATTATCGCTAGCTTATACTGATGAAAAAGTAACTACTCCATCAAACATGAAGTTGATTGGTCATGTAGTACTTTCTGACGAAATCAAAGCTAATACAAAAGAGACATTTAAGTATTTCGAATCACAAGGGGTGGCTGTAAAAATAATAAGTGGAGATAACCACATTGCAGTCCTTGGGGTAGCTAAAAAAGCAGGGTTTAAAGAAGATGCTCGTGCTGTAGATATGACGAAAGTAACAGAAGAAAACTTTGAGTCTGTAGTATTAGAAAATGATATTTTTGGTCGAGTAACACCAGATCAAAAACAACGCATGGTAGAGATTCTACAAAAAAATGGAAAAACAGTTGCGATGAGTGGAGACGGTGTTAATGACGTGCTAGCGCTGAAAAAAGCTGATATTAGTTTTGCGATGAATGGTGCAACTAGTGCCGCTAAGAGTGTTTCTAATATTGTATTTTTAACAAATGACTTTGCAGTATTTTATGATATTTTAATGGAAGGTCGTCGTGTTATTAACAATATTCAAAAAGTAGCCTCACTGTTTTTAACAAAAACATTCTTCTCGATAGTATTTGCGGTGATAAGTGTATTATTCGCCTTTGAATTTGCATTTATTCCTATTCAATTTACTATTATTTCAGCTATAACAATAGGAGTTCCATCGTTCTTCCTAACGTTTGAATCGAATAAAGAAAAAGTAAGTAATAACTTTATGAGAGATATTTTAACGAATGCCGCTATTGGTGGTGGTGTGTTGGTAGCGAGTGTACTACTGACAAATATTGTAATAGATAACCAAGCACAAATGAAGTTTATTTGCTTTGTACTAGCGCTTATTAATGGGCTATGTATGGTAGCTAAAGTTAGTTTACCTCTAAATAAATATAAAGTAGTATTATTAGGGGTACTGAGCTTTGCGGCTATCGTTGGTGTTTTTGTTAATATATTTATTTTAAAAAACCACTTTGCTCCATTAGCTGCTCCACAGCTACTATATATAGTAGGGCTTGGATGTTTAATAGCGACTATTCATTTCTTTACAAAACGAAAAAGTTTAGTTTAATTAAGACGACAATTAGTCGTCTTTTTTTTATTCCTTTATAAAAATTGAAATATATAATATAATAAGTATTAACGAAATAGGAGCATTTAAATAATAAAAAAATTTTTAGTCGCAACCATAACAAGTATTTTGTTGTTAATTGGAATTGTAGCTGAAAGTATTTATTATGAAAAATATAAAATAGAACATATTGAGAAAAACAATAATTATATGTATATAAAAATGAACACCGCTGATAGTGGTTTGAAATAAAAGGGGATCTTTAGAAAATGGCGAAGAAAAAGAAGAAAAGTAAAAATATGATGGAACGCTATCATGGACCATTAATTGAAAATGAAGTGGTGTTAGGGTACATAAAGCTTGTACCATGGCTTACTTTGGTGATTTCAGGTATGATATTTTGGGGGATGACCATCGGAAATTGGACTGACGTCTATAGAACTTTGTTTGAGGTGTGCATATACTACAGTGCTTTCGCAATAGTCATTTCTTTTTTTGATAAGTTTATTTTAAAATTTAAAATTTTTGTTTATCTGCTTATTTCTTTGATTTTCGTAGTGTTAACTATTGATATTAGTTGTATAAATTTGTTGCTTATTTCTCAAGGTGGGTTATCTTCAGAAATGATGGAAGTTTGTGTTTATATAGCAATAGGTCTGTTTCTAATTTTCAGCTTTGTTTATGCATGGTATTATTTGCCGAAAAATCAAGGGAAGATTTGGGCGATTAACCAATGGGAAACTTATGAAAAACTACTTAGAAATAAGAAATTAATGAAGTTTCTAAAACCTTTACCAGTTGTTGCATTTGTGCTTATAGTGATAGCTGTTTTATCAGGGCATGAGAACTATATTGAATGTGTTTTTGGTGTTTTAAATGGAATTTTAGATTTATTCGCTTTTCCAGCCCTTGTAGTAGATGCTATTTATGGAGCTATCTATATAAGTGGGAATCCTAGCTACGATGAGTTGGAGTAGAAGGTATGATTATACGCAAATATAACTTTAAAAAGAATAGTATCGTATAAACCGATGTTTTAATAAATAAATATAGAAATATATATGAAGTGAAGAATATTTTCTTCGCTTTTTATTTTTTATAAAACACAGATGGTTAATATTATAATTATTTGGATAAATATAGCTTGCTAATTGTGATAAGAGTAATAGTACAGAAAAAATATTACCTAAATTTTATTAAATTATTTCTGAATATTGAATTGATTTTTCTGATTATTTAAGTTAAAATATAGATATTATTTTTAAAAAACCAGGAGGAGTTATTAACATGAAATTTCCGAAGAAGCCAGTAGTAAGTGTAGTGAGCCTATCTTTACTAGTGGGGAATGTTAATTTATTAACTAATAATATTAATTCAAAATTTATTTATGCACAAAATGATGCAAAAGAACAAGCATTATCTAATGTTTCAAAAGAAGATGAGAAAAAATTTAATAATGATGATAAGGTAAAAATAATTGTTAAATTAAAAGAGGATAAAGTAAATCCTGATGATTTAAAAACAGCTGAAGGGTTAAAGAAACGTGAAGCTAGCACAAAAGAACCTCGTGAAAAAGCCTTAAATGAAATAAAAGAAAAAGGTGTGAATTATGAAAAACTATTTGAATATGACACACTTTTAAATGGATTTGCTTTAGAAACTACATATGAGGATGCTAAAAAAATTCAAGCAATGAACTTCGTAGATAGTGTTGAAGTAAGTGTTGCTTACAAAAAACCAGAAACGACAACTAGTGCAGTTGAAACAAAAAAAGAAGAGGTAAATGACTTCTCCAAAGCCTTAGATAGTTATAATCTAATTAACATTCAACCGCTATGGGATAAAGGTTACCGTGGGCAAGGAAGAGTAATAGCGGTACTTGATTCTGGGCTTGATCCTAATCATCCTGTTTTGAGATTAACAGACAACTCTCAGTCTAAGTATAAAACAAAAGAAGATGCTGAAAAAGCGATGAAAGAAGCGGGAATAGACTATGGTAAGTGGTATAGTGATAAATTACCATTTGCTTTCAACTATAATGATTGGAACAATGATATTAAACAAAGTGGATTCAAATCACATGGTATGCATGTTGCTGGTACTGCAGTAGGTAATCCTAAAGAAAAAAGCGGAACAGGTGACTATATTACAGGTGTAGCTCCAGAAGCGCAATTAATATTTATGCGTGTATTCTCAGAATCTAAAAACTCAGGAACAGAATCTTATATTTATACAAAAGCGATAGAAGACGCTATTAAACTAGGTGCTGATACAATAAACCTTAGTTTAGGTTCACCGGCAGGTTCAGTAGTAGAAGTAGGTGACGGTTTAGTTCGTGCGATGGATGTTGCGAAAAAAGCTGGTGTTAATATAGTTGCAGCAGCTGGGAACAATGCATTCTTCGCTAGTGGACAAACAAACCCAAGTGCAGCTAATCCTGATTATGGAACTGTAGGAAGACCATCGGTTTCAGAAGATGCAATTTCTGTAGCGAATATAAGCAATAGTGTTCTTAATAGAGAAGTGGCGAATATCGAGCAACTTAAAGACAATGCTGATTTCGATAATGGAAAAATGCCAATTTTCAGTTACACTAAACAATTCGAGAAGAGAGCATACGACTATGTATATGTTGGAGTTGGTAAAGCGGAGAACTACGCTGATAAAGATTTAACTGGAAAAATCGCCCTTATCCAACGTGGTGGTAATAGCTTTGAAGAAAAAGTTAAACTAGCTAAACAATACGGGGCAGCAGGAGCGGTAATCTACTTCAATGAAGGAGATACTATTTACAATCTGACATTAAATGGACAAGACAAAGATTTCCCTGTAGTTACAACTTACTACAAATTTGGTAATGAACTTTCTGCTCATGAAGGGGAATATAAAATAACATTTAATGGTACTTGGGATAAACAAGACAATCCGAAAAAAGGCGAATTCGATGAATCTACTGGTTGGGGAATGAGTGTTGATGGATACTTAAAACCTGATGTAACAGCGCCAGGAGGGGATATTTTGTCATCTTACAACGATGGTAGATATGGTTTAGATAGCGGAACAAGTATGGCTTCACCTCACGTTGCAGGTGCGATAACTCTTGTAAAACAAGTATTATCAGAAAGATTCCCGAACTTAAGTGCAGAAGAAATTCAAGGCTTAGCGAAGAGATTAATCATGAGCACAGCCAATCCACAGGTATATTCTGATGGCTATACAACAGCATATAGATCACCACGTCTTCAAGGAGCAGGTCTAATCGATGCGAATAAAGCAGCATATGGAGATCTTTATGTAACTGGAGAAAATAACTATGGAAGTGTTTCTTTAGGAAATGTTGGAGACAAATTTACTTTTAAATTAGTATTACACAATCTATCAGACAAAGCTCAGAACTTACAATATGCAGCTCACTTAACTACTGATAACTATTACGGTGAAGATGCTGGTGTTGATTGGAGTGGAAAACTTACGATGACACCTAAGAAGTTAGTGACAACTGATTGGGCTAGTGTAGAAGTTCCAGCGAAAGGTGAAAAAGAAGTAGAAATCACAGTTGATGCTACGAACTTCAAAGAAGAACTAGAAAAAGTATTCACAAATGGATATTATTTAGAAGGATTTGTAACTTTTTATGATGAAGAAAGTGCATTAAAAGCAAATATTCCATTCGTAGGGTTTAAAGGTCAGTTCCAAAATCTACCAGTATTAGAAAAACCAATTTATTCTATGAAAAATGGAGAAAAACCAACATATGAGTATGGTTATACTTCAAACCCTAATAACTGGGATTCGTTAACAGAAATGAACTTCACAGGAGTGTTAACAACTTATAAAGAAGATAAAAAAGATAAGAGAACACTAGCAGGAGCATATGTAAATCCTGTTACTGGTGAAAGATTCTTTACTGATAAAATTTTCTTCTCACCAAATGGTGATGAGATTTATGATGAAATAGGTATGAGAGGGGTATTCTACCGTAACTTCGAAAACCTAAAACTTTCAGTATATGCTAAAGATGATGTAGAACGTAAGAACCCACTTTACCAAAATGGTAATGGTTCTGGTAATAAAAACTTCTACAATAATACAAGTAAAAAATACACATCATTAACTATGACAAACTGGAAAGGTGTTGACAATAACGGTAACCCTCTTCCAGATGGAGAATATCAATATGTCGTTTCTTATAGTGCAGCAGTAAGTGGTGCAGATATGCAAGAGACAACGTTCAATGTAGTAATCGATAGAAAAGCTCCGAAAATCACAGGGGCTAACGGTGGTTACTACGATGAAGCAACTCGTAAATTCACACCATATCCGGTATTAGAAGATGGAAGTGGAGTATTCTACAAAAAATTAAGCTATGGTAAAAACACTATTGCAGCAAATGAAGACGGAAGTTACACAATTCCAGAAGGTGTAGAATTAAAAGATCTTACTTTTGAAGTAAAAGACTTTGCAAATAATAAAGATAGTATTAACTTATCAAATGTTGAGGGTAATGGTAAAGGAAGTCTAGAAGTAGAAGTTAAGAAAGGTGACGGAACTGGAAATAATTCACGTCGCTTACGTTACAAGATCACTAATGAAAAAGGTGAAATCGTAGGGGAAGACTTCTCTAGAAATAAACGTACATACCAAGCATTACCATTCGGAAAATACACTGTTGAAGTAGTAATGGTAGATGGAGAGTTCAAACTACTAACACCATCAAAAGTTGACTTCGAAATAACTAAAGATAAACCAACAAAAGAGGTTGAATTTAGAGTAGATGAGATCAGCAGAAATGCTACAGAAATCAGCTTTGATAAACCAGTTCCAGCAGGAACAAAAGTTTATGCAGTAGCTCAAGATGGTACTAAAATATCACTTCCAACAAGTTTATATGGAAAAAATGCCTTCCAGAAAAACTTAGAAAATGGAACATATACAATTCAAATAGTAACACCTGAAGGATATACTCCAGCAGAAAACAATTTTGAATTAGTAGTAAAAGATGGGCATAATAAAAAACAAGTTGTTCTAAATGTTGCAGAAAAAGTAGCAAGTGTAGGAACTACTGAGAATTCTAAAGCACAAGGTACAGTAGATTTCACTGAGAAAAAACTTTACAATAATTACAAACTTGTTGTAACAGAACCAACTGCAGAAGAGAAAACAAATATTCAAAAACAATTAACAGAAGGTAATATAGACTTAAGCAAATATGATGTTGAATACTTTAACATTCATATTGTAGATGCAACAGGAAAAGAAGTTAAAGTTCCTGGTGATAGAAATGTAACTTTAGATTTAGCGAAAGCTCCAGAGCGCTTCTTCCATGAAAAAGATGGGAAATTAACAGCTGTAAGCAGTGTTAATTATGCTGATGGTAAGCTTACATTTACTACTGATAGCTTCAGTAACTTCGTAGCATTGACTCCGAAAAATGCTCCAGTAGAGAAAAAAGCAGAAGTGAATAAAGCTGAGCTTCAAAAAGTAATAGAAGCGGATAAAGCGTTAGATGAAACTAAAGAGTACAAAAATGCTACTATCGAAGCTAAAGATGCATATAACAAAGCATTAGAGGCGGCTAAGAAAGTTCTTGAAAACGAAAATGCAACTCAAGAAGAAGTAAACAGTGCGGTAGTAAGTCTAAACGAAGCTAAAGTAACATTAGCTAATTCACAACAACCAGAAGTGAAAAAAGAAGTAGACAAAGCTAAATTAATTGAAAAACTAAAAGAAACTGAAAAACTTCAAACTGAGGTTAAATTCAAAAATGCTGGACAAGATAAAAAAGATAACTTCGTAAATGTTATAAAAGAAGCGACAGCAGTCCTTGATAACAAAGATGCAACAACAGAAGAAGTTACAGCAGCGTTAGAAAAATTACAACAAGCTGAAAATACTCTAGATGGTAAAGAAGTAGAAGCTCCTAAGAAAGAAGAGGCAAAACCAGCGGTAGAAGAGCCTAAGAAAGAAGAGGCAAAACCAGCGGCTGAAACACCTAAGAAAGAAGAGGCAAAACCAGCAGTTGAAACACCTAAGAAAGAAGAGGCAAAACCAGAAGTAGAAGCACCTAAGAAAGAGGAGCCAAAACCAGTAGTTGAAACTCCGAAGAAAGAGGAGCCAAAACCAGCAGTTGAAGAACCTAAGAAAGAGGAGCCGAAACCAGTGGTTGAAGAACCTAAGAAAGAAGATCCAAAACCGGTAGCTGAAACTCCAAAAGAAGAGCCGAAACCAACACCTCAGGAACCTAAGAAAGAAGAAGGTAACAAACCTCAACCTGAAACACCAAAAGTAGATAAGAAAAAACTAAATGAACAATTAAGTCATTTAGCAGAAGTTAAAGAGAAAGATAGTTTTGAAAGTGCAAGTGCAGAAGATAAGAAAGCTTATCTAGATGCGGTTCAAAAAGCACAAGAACTATTAGCTTCAGCAACAGCTACTCAAGAAGAAGTAGATAAAGCATTAGAAGCATTAAAAGAAGCGGAGAAAAAAGTTTCTAAAAAATCAATCAAAGATATACTAGGTGGTTTCGTTGGAAAAGAAACTAAGAAAGAAAGTACATTTAATGTAGATGAAGATTTCGGAAAAGTTTCAAAATCTAATTCATTACTACCGAAAACAGGATTAGATAATAATGCAACAGCTTATGCTGGAATAGCAGTTCTAGCCTTAGTAGGATTAACTGTTTATGTAAGACGTCGTAAACAAAAATAAGATAAAATATATCGACTTCAAAAGTTAGGATTTAAACCTTGGCTTTTGGAGTCGAATTTTTTAGTGTTAATAAGTATTTTTAGTAGTGATTTATAAAATAAGGGAGTGATTCAAAAATCGTGATTTCGTAGAAATCTATTTTGTCGAGTTACCCCTGCACAGTTTATTAGATATCTAAAAAGCTTTTATAAAGCGATTTTAGATATCAATAAACCACTGCGTCTATGAGTTCTCATATGAACCTTGTTAAATTTTAGGACTTTTGGGTCAGCCTCATCTTAATGTTAGACAGGGAGTTTAATAAGGTATATAATAATAACCGAAATGGAGGAAGTATTTAGATTATGGAAAAACTAGATTATTTAATAAAAACACTAAATTCAGAAATAGAAATACCAGAAACGGAACAAGAAAAGAAAGATTTGTTTAGATCATTGATGAACACATGGAAAGTATCGAAGTTGCCGAGTGAATTCTATGAAGTTCAAGATGAGTATCTACAAGAGATTCTAAATGCTAAAGGAATAACAAGATTAGAAGATTTAACTGAAATCGATGAGAATATTTACCTATGGCAAGGTGATATTACAACATTGAAAGTAGATACAATAGTTAATGCGGCGAACAAGGCTCTATTAGGATGTTTAATTCCTCTACACAGATGTATCGATAATGCCATTCACACACAAGCAGGACTACAACTTAGAAAAGAATGCGATAATATTATAAAGGTACAAGGAAGTTTTGAAAAAACAGGGCAAGCTAAGATAACAGCTGGTTATAATTTACCAGCTAAACATGTTATTCATACAGTTGGGCCAATAATATATCGTGTTGTTGAAGATGATGATAAGGAACTTCTTGCATCATGTTATAGAAATTCTTTAAAAATTGCTTTAGAGAATAATCTTAAGAGTATTGCTTTTTGCTGTATAAG
>ERZ773233.2037-NODE-2037-length-11384-cov-25.183070_pt1 | contig 11384 bp, 6 predicted proteins | sample MGYA00580991_ERZ773233 | MGnify/ENA primary metagenome ERZ773233 (study PRJEB29015, sample SAMEA2738178) | human oral metagenome | biome: human oral; feature: human-associated habitat; material: saliva | place: China | collected 2161 ...
AACCAATCAACGAACGTTTGCGTAACGCTGAAACTCAAGAAGAAAAAATGGCTGCTCAGTCTGAACTCATGCAAGCCCAACGTGAAAACGGTCTTAGCTTGATGGGTGGTGTTGGCTGTCTTCCACTATTGATTCAGTTCCCATTCTTCTCAGCGCTTTACTATGCAGCACGTTACACTCCTGGTGTACTCAAGGATAACTTCCTCTGGTTTAACCTCGGTCATCGTGACTTCCCATTGATTATCATCATTGCTGCTCTTTACTATTTCCAATCTTGGTTGTCTATTCAACAAGTTCCTGAGGAGCAACGTAAGCAAATGGCAGCGACTATGTACAGTATGCCAATCATGATGATTTTCTTTGGTATCAGCTCACCTGCAGCCGTAATTCTTTACTGGTTCGTCGGTGGTATCTTCTCTATTATCCAGCAGTTGATTACTAACTATATCATCAAACCTCGCTTGAAAGAAAAAGTTGCTGAAGAGTTCAAAAAGAACCCTCCAAAAGCACCTCGTACAACACCAAGTAAACGTAAAGATGTTACTCCAAAAAATACTCAAGCAATTGCAAGTAAACCAAAGAAAAACCGTAACGCTGGTAAGCAAAATCGAAAATGAGCTACAAAACACTCTTGGAAAAAACTTCAAGAGTGTTTTTCTTATAGATAAATTCAGACTAACCTAGCTCCTAATATCGCTGGTAACTAAAAAGGAGTAAGACAGAACAAATGTTCTGCCTCACTCCCACAAGGATCAAACAGCTACTACATCATGTAGTTATTTCGATGTTTGTTCAAATAATGGACACTTTTGTCCTAGCATTAACTTAGGCTGTTTTTTCTACACTAAGGATTTCAACAGAGTAGCTACCTGCTGGTGATTCGATAGCTACTTTGTCGCCAACTTTCTTACCAATCAAGGCTTGAGCAATTGGGCTTTCATTTGAAATTTTACCTGAGAAAATATCAGCACCGGCTGCACCAACGATATGGTAAGTATCTTTGTCGCTTGTACCAATTTCTTGCACAACAACTGTTTTACCAATCGCAACCTCGTCATTAGCAACAGCATCACTATCAACGATTTCTGCGTATCGAATCTTTGTTTCAAGAATTTGAATTTGACCTTCAACAAAGGCTTGCTCATCTTTAGCCGCCTCATACTCAGAGTTTTCTGAAAGGTCACCATAAGAACGGGCAATCTTGATGCGTTCTACAACTTCCGGACGACGTACGAGTTTGTACTCCTCCAATTCTGCTTCAAGTTGTTCTTTTTCCGCTAGGGTCATTACATATGTTTTTTCTGCCATTTTTTCTCTTTCCTTTTTTTAGCCAGTTGGTTTGAAATCAAACTCAGTAGTCAGTTGCTGAATTTTAATTAACCAATCAGACTATTTATCTTTTAGTTTGCTATTAATATAAGTTTCAACATTATGCTGGTGCTCTTCATAGCTTTCAGCAAAATAGACATCACCAGTTGTTACGTCCGCCACAAAGTACATGTACTTGGTAGAAGATGGATTGATAACTGCTTCTATTGCCGACAGACTAGGACTGTCTACAGGACCAGGCATCAGCCCTTTATGTACATAATCATTATAAGGGGAGTCAATATTCGTATCGATCGTTGCATCTTCTTTCAAGGTCGTTTCTTGACCAAGTTTTCCAAGAGCATAAAGAACCGCGATATTACTTTGCAAGGCCATGTCTGAATCAAGACGATTATAGAAAACACTAGCAATGTTTTTACGATCATCATCAGTTGCTCCCTCTTTTTCAACAAGAGAAGCTAGAGTCAAGATCTCATTAACATTGTGGTTACTTGATGAAATTGTTGCATAGTATGGTGATAGGTAGGTGTTCATCGTAGAGAGCATTTCCTCTGCCAAAGATTCCACCGTCGTATCGTCATGAATGTTATAAGTCGCTGGGAACAGATAACCCTCTAGGACATACTTAGCATCTGTAGAATTCGGAAGGTTTGCCAACAAGGTTGGGTACTTCGCTTTCATCTTAGTAATGAAAGTATCATCCTTCATAAGTTTCAAGAAGTCTTTTGCTTTAAGTCCAGTGGATGAATTTTTACCTTTTTTAGCTGATGAATTAACTTCAACCGCCTTGGCGATTTGCTCAATGGTATATCCTTCTTTAACCAAGACTGTACCCAAAGATGGTTCCTGAGGCTTATCACTTCCTTTTTTCTGAAGTGCCTCAATAATTTCATCCATCGTCATACTAGCCTGAAGGTTATAGTAACCACTTTTTAGATTTGAGATGTTCTTAAACTTGGTATAGTAATTAAAGACTTTACCAGATTTAATGACGCCAGCTGATTCCAACAACTGACCGATGTAACTGCTACCTGAATTTTCAGGAATTTCAACACTAATAAACTTAGTCGAATTGACATCTTTTGCACCAACGGCATCACTAACATATCGATAACCAAAGAATCCGGCTAATGACAAGATAAGAATCAAGAAGACAATGATATTTCTTGCAATTCGTCCTGCACGACGATTATTTTTATTGCGTTTTTGATTTCGGTTGGAACGTGAAATCGGTTCTTCGTCGATGACTTCGTCCTGTTTAACATCTTTTGGCGAAGACTTTTTCTGCTTCACTTTCTTACGTTTCTTTTTGTCAGCTTTTTCAGAGGCTACTAAAGCAATACTCTCATCACCCTCATTGTCGTCAGTTACTCGGTCTGACTGAACCTTTTCTGGTTCAGAGTGATTACTTGCTGTATGATGTTCCTCCAAAAATGCTTCTTTTTGACGTTCTGATGTCATCTTGTCCACCAATTCCTTAGGATCCGTGTAGATAGCTTCTTTAGCCTTAGCTTCAATGAGCTCCTTAGCAACATCGGCAGGAATATATTCTTCCTCTGATTCTGCGTTAAGACTAGTTTCCCAAACTGGACGTTTAAAACGACGTTTTGACGTTTCAGTCTCCTGAGGAATATTTAAATTTTTCTCCTCATCAACTTGTTCTTTGTCAACTTGTTCTTTGTCAACTTGCTCTTTAGGACTTGATGTTACGTTTGAATGGACATCAGACGCTAAAGACTCAGCTTGAGAATCAGAAGACAAACCAACACTATCTTGAAAATCTCGGGCTGTCTCAGAAGTCATAGTTTTAGCTATAGCACTATGAGAAACAGAATGAGAACTAAAATTTTGGTTACTTACTTTATTTGACGCTAATCCAGCATCTATTGCATGGCTATCAGCTGACGTTGAAAGTGGTGTCTCGGGCATAGTTGCACTTTTATTATGCTCCTCCTCACGAAGAGAACGGAGCCGTGTCGCCTCTTGTAAATCTCGAAGAATCTGATTTTTAAAGCTTAGGCTATCTTCAACAGATTCCGAGTGTTCATTATACTTGTCCGTCAAGGCATACCTCCTCTATAGTAACAAACGCCATTATATCTTAAAAAGTCAGTTAATGCAAATCAATTGGTCCTTTGTCACAGTAACGTAACACTGGCTTTACCAGCTTTCTGGGTTCTCCCAGACCATATTATACCAAGAGCTACCGCCATGGGTTGATTCGGATTCTCCTTCATCAATGAAACCATTCATCTCGTAGTAGGAAATCAGGTAATCATGACAAGTCAAACTAATCCCTTGACGTTTTTGAGCAATAGCCAGGTCTTTAAGAGCTGCTATCAAGGCTGTTCCGACACCTTGCCCTTTAAAGTCTTTGGAGATAGATAAACTAGTAACTGCAATATAGCCTCCTTGACTAGCATTAAAGGTTACCTTGTGGAATAAGTCATCTGTAAGATAACGTTCCGAAATCACAGGTCCTTCGATATAGCCAGCTACAGCGCCATCAATTTCAGCAATTAGGAAGGTGTCACAAATCGTCTCTAAACGCTCTGCAATGGCCTCTGGTGTAGCAGCTTCTTCAGGCGAAAAATTATCTTGTTCGATACGAACCACATCAGACCAGTCTTCCTTTCGGGCGTGTCTAATAAGCATATCAGTTTCCTTTCTATCAAGAGAAAAAGCTGAGCGAAATCGCTACAGCCCTTAATATATTACATATGCGTTTGCAAGCTTGCTAGGAGCTCTTCAAATGAACGTTCATAAAGTTGGATATCTCCAGCTCCCATAAAGACATAGACAGCATTGTCATGGTCAAGGAGAGGTGAAACATTTTCCACTGTAACCACTTTGGCAGGTTTATTGATCTTAGCGGCAAGATCTTCAACCTTTACATCACCGTGGTCAACTTCACGCGCAGAACCATAAATTTGTGCCAGATAGACAGCGTCCGCTTCATTTAAAGCCTCAGCAAATTCATCAAGAAGAGCAATGGTACGGGTAAAAGTATGTGGTTGGAAAATAGCAACGATTTCTTTAGATGGGTACTTTTGACGTGCTGCATCTAGCGTTGCAATAATTTCAGTTGGGTGGTGAGCAAAGTCATCGATGATAACAGTATCGCTAATAATTTTCTCTGTGAAACGGCGTTTAACCCCTGAGAAAGTTTTTAGATGTTCAGCAACCAAGGCCATATCAAAACCAGCCACATAAAGGTTACCGATAACCGCAGTTGCGTTCAAGATATTGTGACGACCATAAGCTGGCACATGGAATTCTCCAAGGATTTGTCCGTCGTGTTTCACCTTGAAGTTAGACCCTGTCGTTGTACGAACAATATCCGTTGCCATAAAGTCATCATTTTCTTCGAAACCATAGTAATAGATTGGTGCATTAGCTGTGATTTTACGAAGATATTGGTCCCCACCATAAACAAAGAGCCCTTTTTGCACCTGTTTAGCATAATCATCGAATGCAGAGAAAACATCATCGATACTTGTAAAGTAATCTGGATGGTCAAAATCAATATTAGTAATGATTGAATAGGCTGGATGATATGGCATAAAATGACGTTCATACTCATCAGACTCAAAGACAAAGTTTTGCGCATTGGCAGATCCACGTCCGGTTCCGTCACCGATAAGGTATGATGTGTCTGTGATATTTTTCATAACATGTGACAAGAGACCTGTTGTAGAAGTCTTGCCATGTGCACCTGCCACACCAAAGCTAGTGAATTGGTCCATGAAGTGTCCCAAGAACTCATGATAACGCTTGAAGCTATAACCATTCTTGATAGCAAAGGCCACTTCAACATTATTGTCTTCACGGAAGGCATTTCCAGCAATTAGTTCAACATCTTCAGTGATGTTTTTTTCATCGAAAGGAAGAATTGGAATACCCGCTTGCTCAAGACCACGTTGAGTGAAGTAGTATTTTTCCACATCTGAACCTTGAACCTTGTGTCCCATTTGGTGGAGCATCAAAGCCAAAGCCGACATACCAGATCCTTTAATTCCAATAAAATGATAAGTTTTTGACATAGTTTCTCCTTACAATCGCACTGCGATTAGTTTGCGTCTTCTAAATGCGTCAAATTTAGTTCTTGAGCAACTTGGTGTTCACGGTAAGTTTGACGCTCTGGGTAATTATAAACCTGGCTACGTTTCAAGAAGTCATAGCTATTTTTCTTGACGTTCTTACGAGATGGGTTACTAGGTTGTTGATAAGTTGGAGCTACTTCTGCCAAGATATATGTATCTTGTTTCAGACGATTTGCCAAATGATGGATTTTTGAGTGTTTCCCATTAGGTGCTAATGTTCTCTTGATAGCACTTACAGGAGCCCCCAAGATAGATGCTGTCACTGGTCCCTCGTCCGTTGTTACAGCAACTGGCTCAACAGTAGCCTCAAAGCTTGGTTTAATGTCTACCTTAGGATTAGTAGCTAGTGAACGGCTATTCGTATGTTTCGTTGGTTGAACTTCTTGGCGTAGGTATTTTTGGCGTTTCTCACGTACGTCACGCTTTGCCTTTTCACGGGCTTCTTCAGCATAAGTCATTTCAGCCTCTTGTGTTTCAACTCGTTTTGAAGCCTGCTTACGTTTGCGAGGCTTGGCTGACAAGAATTCATGGTTCGGCAAGAAATCATTGTAGTCCTTATCCTGATAAGGGCCACGGATATTAGTGATTAAATCTTCATTTTCGTATAGGCGCATAGAGACAGGTTCTTGTAAGCAAGGTTCCCCGTCCGGAATCAGCGGAAATTGTCGTCTTTGGCGATGCATAAAAGACTTCCTTTCGTTTTCGAGATGATGCGTATCTTAATATAAACAATCGGGAATGGGTAGATACGTCTTGCAATATCCTATTATAGCCTAATTCAAAAGATTTGCCTAGTGTCATTTTTGTGTTTTAGTATTCCAATATTAAATATAACAAATTAAGATATTGCAATACCAAGAATTTCTTTAATATCCTCAACCGTCATGCTGGCACGGCTTTCATTGCCATCCAATACTGTTGTAACGAGGTTTTTCTTACCTTCTTGAAGCTCAAGAATCTTCTCTTCGATAGTACCTCTTGTAATCAAACGGTAAACTTCGACATTTTGTTCCTGACCTATACGATGAGCACGACTAATAGCCTGCATTTCCACCGCTGGATTCCACCAGAGGTCAATCAGAATAACTGTATCAGCACCAGTCAAGTTGAGCCCTACACCCCCTGCTTTTAAAGAAATCAAAAAGGCATCACGACTTCCCTGATTGAAGGCTCTGGTCATCTCCTGACGACTATCAGATGGGGTTGACCCTGTTAGCTTATAAGAGGAAATGCCTAACTCTTGTAAAAGCTCCTCTGTAATATCTAACATCCCTCGAAATTGTGAAAAGATAAGGACACGATGGTCTGATTCCTTAATTTGACTAAGTAGGTCTCTAAGACTATCTAATTTCCCACTATCACCAGCGTAATCCATAAAGAGGGCTGGCGTGTCACAGATTTGACGTAAGCGGGTGATTCCTGACAAGATTTCCACCTTACGACGATTGATTTCCTGGTCACTTGCAGAAATTAAAACTTGTTGCATCTGTTGTAATTGCGCTAAATAAATAGCCTTTTGAGCATCCGACAATTCACTTTGGTGAGTAATTTCAATCAAGTCTGGTAAATCAGGAAGGACCTCTTCTTTTTTACGTCTAAGAATAAATGGAGAAATGTACCGAGCCACTTCCTTAGGTGTTAACTTAAGAAAAGTTTTCTTAGCTGGTAAAAGCCCTGGTAAAATAATCTGGAAAATAGACCAAATCTCCAACAAATGATTTTCAATAGGCGTTCCAGACAGAGCTAGGCAATGCGGAACAGAAAAATCACGTAAATATTGAGCAATCTTCGTCTGAGTATTCTTCATGACCTGAGCCTCATCTAGAATGAGATAATCATAGTGACCAGCCTTATAAGCATCAAAATCCTGACGGAAGGAAGCATAGCTGGTAATAATAATCTGATGGTCTTCTGCGATGATTTCATCACGTTTTGGCTTAAGTCCGTAAGAAACTGCTACATCTAGCTGAGGAGCAAATTTTTTAAACTCATCCTGCCAATTGTAAATCAAACTCGAGGGCGATAGAACCAAGACTCGTTGTCCTTCCTCTAAATGTGCAGAAAGATAAGCAATGGTCTGTAAAGTTTTTCCCAACCCCATATCATCGGCTAAAATACCACCAAATCCATAGTGATGCAACATTGATAGCCATTGAACTCCTCTTTCTTGGTAGGGACGAAGGTCAACTTCTACCTGATAGGCCGGCAAGTCGAACGTTTCTGGCTTTCTCAAATGTTTCGTTAGCTGTTGAAAATCTTTTGAAAAACGAACAGAATCATTTTCTGAAAGAGAGCCCATCAATTGATAGGCGGCTAATTGATGGAGTTCCAGATGCCCTCGTCCCGAATAACGGGCCCTCAAAGTTCTGAGACTCTCACTGATACGATGTGTCCCCTCATCGAAGACAATCAACTGACCACTACGATTAATAAAGTAGGGCGCGCTTTCCATCAAGGCTTCTAAAGCATGATCCACATCCTCATCATCGAGACTTGAAAAATCAAACGAAATATCTAATAGATTTCCCTGACGCTCTACCTGAACTTGTGGACTCTCTTCAACACGTAAGTCACGCAACTCCTGTCCAATAAGAACTGGCCCTGCATTTTCAAAAGCTGGCAGAGTATTCATAAAGAAATCATAGAGCTCTTGATTGCTATTTAAGCGTTTAGATGACTGAAAATCAGAGGTAAATCCATGTTTAGCCATCAAACGGAAAATAGCCTGCTCATGACGATAGTTACTAGTAAAGCCTAAATGACTCAACTCATGACGATCACCCACAACATATCCATCAAAATCAAAAGCCAATGTCAGCGCAATCTCGCGTTCACCTTTCAAATCAAAGCGAAATCTCGGGGTGAAATCCTTGATATTAAAGGCTTTTGGAGCTTTAACCGGTCCCATAGTCTTAAAATCAAAAAGACTAGCAGCCAAGATGGCTTGTTCTTCTAGATTGAAACTGACATGTTTATTCAAATCGCTTCCGATAGGGAGAGAACGTAAGCCAAGCAAAAGTTTTTGCTGTTTTCTATTAAGACGATAGAAAACACCCTGATAAAAGAGAATACGATTATTAAAAAATGTTTGGCTATTTTTCTCAGCGACAGTCAATTCAATCATTTTGGGCTCGACACAAATATCAAACGAGAAAAGATTGGCTTCAGCAGTCAAATCCTCTACCAAAAGGCAGCGATATTCAATACCTTCCCATTCGAACCTAAAGCCATCCAAATCTTGCATCAACCCCAATCCCTCCTCAAAAAAACCATAAGGGAGACTAAGGTGTCGTGCATTATTCGGTAAAATAAAGGTTAAATTTGTTTTGGCTTCATCTGGAATCATCCGTCCTAAAAAGTCTAAAAATGCTTGTGAAGCCTGATCAAACTGAATGAGTGATAGAGGTTCATAGTAATTCTTACCTATCTGATAATAGCCTTCAGTCTCTACAAGCTTAAGAAAGGCTGGGATATCTCGAATGACGTAAGAACGTTCATCTGGTAAGCGACGTAAACGTAAACTCCACCAAATTTCTGAACCAAAGGTAGCTTCCTCTCCCTCTACCGTGAGGCTATACCTAACAGTATCATCCTCATTCAGAGAGAGACCCTCTAAAAATAAACCACCAAAAGAATGCCCTCGTTCTTGGTCCTGGGCAGACTCTTGTTTCTCCTCTAATTCTGCTAAGAGACGCTGACCTTCCTTATCATTTTTTAGGTAATACTCAACCGCTGCCAAATGGGAACAATAGCCTTTTTGAGCGAAAAAATCACAGTCACACGTGATTTCAGAATCATCGAGTGCATAAATCAAATGATGTTGGCCAACTGTCGTGTCCAACTGAGTTTCTGAGACCTGATGAATGGTAATTAAACCCTTTTCAAAAAGTTCAATTCCCTCATTACGGACTCTACCCGGCATCAATTTCGCCATAGTATTCACTCCTATCTTATCCCTCTATTATAGCACAAAATCCTTATAAACTCGGCCTCCACCAAGATAAAACAAAAAACACTCCCTAGGGAGTGTCGCCGATTATTATTCATAATCAAGTTTATCTGAGTGACCTGAACCATTACCTACATAGTAACCTGTCTTACAGTTGATACTAAAGAGATAAGTTCCATCTGGAAGGTACAAGTTGTAGTAACCATTTCCGTTGATGATGTTGACTGGCTCAAGGATAAAGTTATCTCCTGAGAAGTAACCACGTGAGTGAGATGTTTCAATTATCTTATCAAGAACACCATCAGCCCAAGTCCAAGCTGGATTACTTGTATCCGCTACTACGTTTGCATTGTAAGGCACACGAGAACGATCACGTTGAAGGATAGATGGATTGTAATTTGTGATGCCTCGTGTCACAACTGTTGAAGCTGCAGCTGAGCCACCAGAAGTTCCACCAGCTACACCTGTTGCACCTGAATTAGCTGCTCCATTTTGTGCGCCAGAAGTATTCGATGTTGCCGCATCACCACCATTAGAAGTTGCTCCAGATGTGTTATCTCCTGAAGGAGTAGCAGTTTTAACGCTTTCAGAAGCTGTTGCTGCAGAGGTTGCACTTGCAGCCTTAGCTTTTTCTTCAAGCTGTGTTTTACCGCCCTTAATGGCTTCTTGGATAGTGCTATCAAGACTAGCATTGCCAGTTTTTGTTACACTTTCTGGAAGATCATTAAAGTTGGCATCAGATTTAACTGAGATAGAGGCATTGTAGCTACCGTCTACAAGAGCATCGGATTCATACTTACTATTGACTTTTTGAATAGCTTCAATTTGCTTCTTCAAGTTATCGTATTTGGTTTTAGCCACATCATAATACTTGGTTTTTTCCAATTTTTTAAGTAGTTTTTCCAAGTCTGATAGCTTACCAAATTGATCATTAGCTAGTTTTGTTTGCTCATCATCTGTGAAGAAATTCTTATACATGTCTTCAAAGGCTTTATTATCAGAAGCTGAAGTGTCCTTGCTTGATGATGAGGTCACTGCTGAAGAGGAGGTGCTTGTTGTTTTCGCAGATTGGCTATGTGTTCCTTTATAAAGAGCATAGCTACCACCAATTATAGCTAGAGCAAGAACCGTGAGAGCACCGATAACAACACCTTTACGGCGGTAAACTGGAATATCACCATCAAAGATACCCTTATGAGATGGAGAAATAGACTCCGAAGAGATTCTGTCTTCTGCTGATGGACGATTAACTGTCATAGACACTTTTGGTGTTGCTTTTGCTTCATCAGCCTTAGATCCTGTTACACCGGCAACTGTTGCAGCAATAGCTTCTAAGTCAATTGTTTCTGAGACTGCAGCATCATCCAACAGAGGTTTAGAGTCTTGTGGTTCAGAAACCTTGTCATTAACAGGTGAAGTACTTTCTGGTTCCGGATCGTCAATGTTAGCAATCAACGGATTGTTATCATCAATATTGTCTACCATAGCAGCGTTATCAACTTGTTGATTAGTTGATGTAGCCGTCGCAGCAAGAGCTTCACCAAGATCGAATTTTTCTGCTTCTGACGTAATAAAACGATCAGCATTCGTTGATGTTATGATGGTTTCAGAACTTTGACTTTCTGGTTTCACAATGATTTCAGGGTCAACAGGAGCATTTGGCATCTGTCGACCAACAGAAGCTTGAGTATCATCTGCCTTAGCATCAGTTGTAGCAAAAGCAAATGTAATAGGTGTTACTGTTTCATCAGCAGTCGTTGAGTTAGATGACTCATTAGCCATTGATTGACCAATCAAACCTGAATCAGCAAATTCCTGACGTTGCTTTTGAATGAAGGCATCCAAGGGTGATGTATCGCCATCTGCTTCAATTTTCTTTGAAAATTTTTGTGAGGCAACTTCCTCGCGATGTTGCTTGATATACTTATCCAAAATACTGTCTGTTTCGGTTACACCAGCATTAATCTCAGCTTCTTTGCGGACAGCCTCACCGACTGTCATTT
>ERZ773233.2038-NODE-2038-length-11383-cov-2.557292_pt1 | contig 11383 bp, 10 predicted proteins | sample MGYA00580991_ERZ773233 | MGnify/ENA primary metagenome ERZ773233 (study PRJEB29015, sample SAMEA2738178) | human oral metagenome | biome: human oral; feature: human-associated habitat; material: saliva | place: China | collected 2161 ...
TTTCTTTAACTTCCTCTGCTCTTGTCAACGATTGAAATTGTTGTTGAATGTTAGCAAGAAGCGCTTCTTCATCACGCGCCTGCCCCGCTTGCTCTAAATCCACAAACGTTATTTCCAAAGGCGCTTCCTTTAACGACTCCAGTAATTTCTTCTTTGGCACAAACGCTTGCAAACGTTCAATCATATTTGCAAGTTTTTCCTGCCGCCGAGTCAAAGCTTGAAGATGTTCCGAAAAAGATGTATCAGGATTCCACACTAACTCTTTCTCAAAAGCACCTTTCCAGGTCTCTTTTGCTTGTAAATCCTGAATTTCAACCGATTGGAGATTTTGCAAATAGGAGAGGACATCATCCAACAAATCTTTTGGCAATAGCAACGACAACTCTTGCATGTGACTAATGGCCATATTTTTCTACCACCCTGTCCACAATCATTTGCAGCAGTACCTCTTTTTTATTTGACAAAGCTGCTTGGGCTTTTTCTTCGTTCTCTTGTCTCGTTTTTTCTAAGTCTTGTGTCAAGTTGGCAATCTCTTTTTCAGATTGTTCTTTTAGAAAATTTCTTAGCCAACGAATACCGCTAGGATCTAATCCATTTGTCGGTTCATCCAATATCAGAAATTGTGGATTTCCAAGTAATGCTGTTGCAAGACTAACCCTTTGTGTTTCACCAAGAGATAAATGTCCGATAGACTCATTCTTTTTATGAGCAATATCCGTTATTGCTAGTACTTCGCTAATTCTACTTTTCTCAATTCCATTGCTAGCAGCTACGATTCTTAAATGTTGATAAACCTTTCGATCACTTGGTGAACCTAATCCATCAAAAGTTGCTCCTACAACAAATAAAGGATTACGGATACCCTTATAGTTTTTCCCTGCAATGGTTGCACTACCAGAAGTGGCTTGATCTAATCCTAATAATATTCGTAAGGTAGAACTTTTCCCTGCTCCATTCGGACCTAAAAAAGCAGTAACTCTCCCTTCCTTAGCCACAAAATTGATATCATCTAATATGGTCGTATTTCCATATACTTTACATAAATTCTTAATTTCAATACTATTTTCCATAAAATCACTCCTCATACTCTTTATAAATGTATTGTAGAGTAATAACTTCAGAATAATTTCAGAAAATCAATAAAAAAGAAAATTTATGCAAAAAAATAAGACTTCCTATAGTAGCATGCGTAGACAATAGACTCTCATTCACAAGTCTACTGCCGTCCTAATACTACTAAGACAGGAAGTCATTCAAATCATATATACGGACTCTCATTAGGTCCCGTAAAAAAAGAAGACTTCCTATAGTAGTATGAGTAAGATAAGCCTATTTGGCTTATCTTACAGGAAACTTTGAGACCTTGGCTCAAAGTTTAGGCATGAGACCGCAGGTCTGCTGCCGTCCTAATACTACTATGTTAGGAAGTCATTCGAAACTCTATTTGTATTATTTAAAACTATCCTTAAACGCATCCTTCATTTTATCGAAGAAATTGCCTTCACTCTCAACATGAGTACCCGCTTCTTTAGCGAAAATCTGCATCGCCTCACGCTGTTTATCCGTTAAATGCTTAGGCGTTACAACACGTACCGTTACATGTTGATCACCCATTCCGCCACCACGAAGTCTAGGCGCACCTTTTCCTCTTAAACGAAGAACCGTACCAGATTGAGTTCCCGCAGGAACTTTTAATTTCACTTTACCGTGAACCGTTGGAACATCCACTTCATCTCCTAATGCAGCTTGAGCAAAGTTGATTGGAAGTTCATAGAAAATATCTGCCCCTTCACGTTCAAATGTATCGCTCTTACCAACACGGAAAATCACATATAAGTCACCATAAGGGCCTCCATTTACTCCAGCTTCCCCTTGTCCACGTAATGGCATTTGGTTTCCATTTTCAACACCGGCAGGGACTTTCACTTTCACTTTATGTGTTTCTTCTACATGTTTGTGACCATGACAAGTTTCACATTTTTCTTTAATTTCTTGACCAGTACCACCACAGACATCACATGTTGTTTGAGACATCATTCTACCAAATGGAGTGGCTCTTTCAACATTGATTACACCTGCGCCATGACATTTAGAACATGTTACAGGGTCAGTACCGGGTTTTGCCCCAGAACCATGGCAAGTTTCACATTCTGCATTACGATGGTAATGAATCACTTCTTCTTTACCAAAAATTGCTTCTTCAAATGTTAAGTCCATGACATATTGTAAATCTGCCCCTTGGCGTGGCATATTGGCACGATTTCCACGACGAGCTCCGCCGCCACCAAAGAAAGAATCGAAAATATCTTCGAATCCACCTGTATAACTTCCAGAGAATCCTTGACCTCCGAAACCACCAAAGCCTTCAAAGCCACCAAAACCTCCACCAGAAAATCCTGAGTTTGGATCGTATGAAGCATGACCATATTGATCATACATTTGTCTTTTTTCTGAATCTGAAAGTTTTTTAAGAAAAGATATCGCCCAGTTACTAGAATCTCCACCACAAAGAGAAAAAAATCTGAGAATCTACCTTTCAGACGGATCATCGCTTTTGAATCTTTTTTCTTACCATGAAAATCGTATAAGAGGCGAGTTACAACACACGGAAAATCAATTGTCACTCTGCCAATCAAGGATGACGACAGTAAACCAGCTGTTCAGCCAAAGTTTAAAAGATAATCAAGAAAACTGATTCAATCAGGCAGTAGAATCAGCAAAATGAGCAAGGAGTTGTTTAGCGGAGCAGTGAGTGCTCAAAAAATCACTTCAAACACTTCTTCTAAAAATTGCCAAGTATCGCACAGGAATTGATCAAAGGGTAACTTATTTGAGGAATAATCAATCACTCATCTTGAGGCATTATGATATTCTAAAACCAACCCTCCTTTCTGAGTTGTATAGAATTGCATCGACATTAAGAATCCATCAGGAATAATCTCCCCATAAATAAAAAAATGATTATGTGTAGTTTGTATCCTATTAAATAAAGTCTATTTTCTTGATCAAGAGCAATGTGTGTGTATTGGAGCTCTCTTATATTTTTCACAACTATGACAAAAGGAGCATTACATGAGTGTTTTTGTTTTGTTGTATGTATGTGTACAATATAATGGTTAGTATTCTCATTGCGATAGGAGATACTTAAATACTTTCTCCTTTCCCAAATAGGCAATTAACTAAAATCTGGCCTCATCCCTATAAGAAAAAATCTGATTTTTTCACTAGTTTTTTTATTGTTTTCAAAAAGGAAAAGCGTATACTTACTCGCCGGTTGAATATCAGCTTCTTTTACTTTTAAAGTTCCTGATGAAAAAGCTACTAATAATCATACTTATACTACTCACGCTTCCTGTGGTCTATGGATGGAGCTATCCGCTTAAGGAAATAGAAGGCTCCTTCTGCCCTGAAAAAGAATGAATGTGTAAAATCGCTCTCCCTCGCATAGAAAAGGCAAATTATACCAAATATCAGCAACAATCGCTCTATCATCAGGTATATACAGTGATGCGAGGAGGAACTTATTTCTGAGGACGGGATTTTTGATTCTGATCTCATGGAGGAGTTGATATTGCAAGCACTGAGGGGACGCCTGTTAGCGCGGCGGCAGATGGAGAAGTGGTCTATGCCCAGCAAAAAGGAGAACGAGGAAAGGTCATTGTCACCAAACATGATCGAAAAGGCACGACCCTTCATACGGTGTATGCTCACTTAGAAAGTATCGCCGTAAAGGTTTGAGAGCAGGTAAAAGAAGGGCAACTTATCGGAAAGGTGGGAAAGACTGGGAATGCTACAGGTCCTCACGTTCATTTTCAGATAGATCACAATAACGGAGAACATCCCTACTTTCCCAAAAATTGTAGCGGGACAATTGCAGAAGTGGCGAATGAGGCAAAGTGCCGAAACCAAGTAAAAGCTAATACCTTAGATCCAATCCTCTTTTTGGAGACGCAAGGAGAAATCTTTCTCGCAGAACAACAGCCAAAGAAATCTGAATCTCTCATCAATTCAATGCTTCCCCAAGAATTAAACTATACCCTCCAGTCTCCAATCGCTTTGCTAGGAAGTGGTATAACACTTGAAATCACCCCTCCTATTGCAAAAGGAGAAGTTTTCCTCAAGGATGACATTACAATTACTTGAAGTTCTGGGACAGAGATATTTCCTTCTAAGGTCTCCTATCTCGGACAGGGAAGAACGGTTACCGTGATTCCAAAGACAGCAGGGCTACACTACCTTCACATCAAAGCAAATGAGCGTCTGATCAAACGTATTTCACTCTTCGTTATAGATGAACAGATGAAGACACTTTTGATTGAAAAATCCAAAACGAATCCACAATTAAAAAACCTTTTAGACGGCATCCGAAGGGAGTAAAATCCTCCCTTTATTTTTTTGCTTGTTTTCTGGAAGGGATTGCATATAGTTTCACTCAGTTTTTTTATTTTTTTTAAAGAAAACCTTAATGCTTTGAATTATACTCTGAATACTTACTTTTGTCTTGCTCGTAATTTTGCATGAGCTCGGACATTTCATAGCAGCCAAGAAATCTTGAGTCCAAGTAAAGGAGTTTTGATTGGGAATGCCACCCAGAATCGCTACACTACGAACCGATAAATCAGGCACAAAATATACATTAAATCTGATCCCACTCGGAGGATTTGTTGCACTCAAGGGAGAAGACGGCACAAATTCCGCAGAAAATACCGATGCTAATAGCTTCGTAAAGGCAAAACTCCGAAAAAAATTAATCATTATTTCAGCGGGAGTGATGATGAATTTTTTGATTGCTCGAGTAGTCTTTTCTTCGCTCTTTTTCATTGGGACAAAACCTATCAGTGTCTTGCCAGATGATTTAGAAGGGATTTCTTCTCAAAGTTACTTGATGCCGAGCATAAGCTTCCTGAAATCTGAAGGTTTCTTGAGTGGTGAGATCAAAGACACTGGGCTAGTTGTGGAACAAGTGCTTTCTGGTAGTATCGCAGCCTCACTTGGTATCAAAAGTGGTGCAGTCCTCGTGGATATTAATGGTCAACCAATCTCAACCCTTACAATCAATAAAATCCTCTCCAAGCTCACCAATACCAAGGAGAATACCATTCATTTTGCAGAGGCGCTTGAGATGTCATCACTCCAAGAGGGAAAATTCTCTTGTGAGTCTGATTGTAAACTCGGGATCGTCTTCCGCCAAGAGGGTGATATTGAGGTCCTCCCTGTAAAATTCTGACTCGGCAAAGCGATGCTCGCTGGATTCAAAGAAATAAAAGCAGAGCGAGACCTTACGATGACTTCCCTCTGACGTATCGGCTCAAAACTCTTTTCGTTCAACGCAAACGATACAAAATCTGCCCTTAATCAACTAACCTGACCTGTAGGTGCTGTGAAATTCGGAGAAAAACTTTTCGATGCTTTTGGACCACTGATTTTCCTCGGCTTCGGTGGAATGCTTTCTCTTGCATTGGCAATCTTTAACATTCTCCCAATCCCAGCCGTAGATGGAGGAAGATTCTGGGCAGTAATCTTGCAAAAACTCTTCCGCATCAGTGACGAAAAGTTCTCGACAGTTGAAGGACGAATAAACTTTGTCTTTTTTCGAGCACTCATGCTGTTGGGGGTAGTGATTATCCTCAAAGACCTCGTTTTTCGACGGGGAATCAAAATCCCATTCATTGGATAGTAAGGAATAAACAACAATTTAGCTCCATCATAATCCGTGATGCAAATTCAAATCCTTCCAGGACTGGGGTTTAAAATTGATTCAGGCAATCCATGAAAAAACGTCTGAATCCTCGCCCTTACCCATGGAAACGAACCAGCCGGTCTCTATGCACAGGAATACTTCCTGACTCATCATGCTTACGATAGTATTACTTCAGGAGTAGTGTATTTCTTGCAAGTGAATCCGAGAGCCTACTCTGAAAACCGTAGATTTATTGATACAAATATGAATAGAATCTTCCTACCATGAAAAAACTTTGGATATGAAGGAGGCAGACTTCAGGAGCTCCTTCCTTACTTAGAACAAATGGACTTTGTCCTTGATTTGCATAGTGTGCCAAGTCCTGTTTCCGATACGATCGGGATTACTCATTCAAAAGACCAAGCACTCGCTTCCAAAGTCCTAGACGTTGATAAACTCCTCATTGATGATCACTTTGAAACGGCAGGCTCCTTGATTTCTTATGTAATACAGCATGGAGGGCACGCCTTTTGAATAGAATGCTGACAGCACGAGGATCCCAAAGCAAAGGAAAGGGGGTATCAAGCAATACTTCGCCTGCTCCAGGCGAGCGGAGTCGCTCCTTGATTATCTCTTCCTCAACAGAGCACTCCAAGAGAAGTTTACCGCTTCTTTCAGGAAGTCTATCCCAAAACACAAAACTTTACCTACACAAAACCCTACCAAAACTTTGAAAAAATCAATTCGTGAGAGGTGTATGCCCAAGATGGCGCAGAACTCTACGAAAATACTTCATGAATCCCACTCTACTTAGGAATTATTATGAAATCCGTAATACTCTGAGATGGAATGGGCTTCCTCTTTGAAAAAATGAAGTAGTTTTTATTTGTAAATAGTCTCTATGGAAAACGTATCAACGCTTACCAAAAACTGCACAAAAAAAATCTGATTTTTACTTCTAGTCGCTAGCTTATTACTGACAAATATCTCGGCACTTGCTTATAGTGATGCAACCAACCAACTCATCGCTTCCGCCGAACAAAAAATGAAAACCATGACCGCTCAAGAGCAGTCAACCTACTTACAAACGCTCAAAAATACGCTTACACTGCCAGCACTCCAGTCTAATGCTCCTGCTGAGGTACAACAAATCGCTCAAGAGCTTGACCAACGGATCAAAGAGAGAGTAGTAGAGGCAACTGCCTGACTTCCTCCTACCCAGACTCCCGCTGCTCAGCAATCCTACCAAACGTTGCCAAACGTTGACTTTGAAAGAGTTAGAACGGCACGACTTGGACGACATAACGACCTGAGAGCCAAGAAAAACCTGAAACCTTACCGCTATCACAGCGAATTGGAGAGAACCGCCAAAAAACGAGCGGATTATCTCGTTTCCCTCGGGAGACGAACGCACCAAAGGTCCGCCAAAGACGGATATTATAGTTATCCCGCTATCAAGGTCCGATTTTCAGATCAAGGTGTAAAATTTACTTGAGAAACAGCTGGAAAATCTGCTTTTTCAGAAAGTATCGGCTATAGAACCTACCGTTGTTCTAGTCAAGATTGCACCCAGGAGCTTATCGACGCTACCAAGAAAATCTTTGACGGTTTCGCCGCCGAGTGAGAAGGCGGCCCCCATTATAGAGCGTTAATGATGCCACACTTCACTCAGATGGGACTCGGCTTCGAGTTCGATCCTGTCAAAAAATATGTTTATACCGTGATCCATTATGGGACAGAGATCGAGGGCGCTTAAATTCTCCTTCGCTCCCATTCCTAGCAAAGCAGCGTTCAGCTGCTTTTTTTTATGCCCAAAATTGACAGTAAAAAAGTCCATAACCGCTCCATATTCAGGATTATTCAAGATTATTAAGCCTTGTTAATGCAATTGCCTTGATTTTTGTAATTGAAGTCATCTTTTCATTCAATAAACAAATAAAAAAGCTATAAATTTTGAAATTTCCGCTTTGTAATAGGGAAGCGGAGGGGTCCGCTCGTCCCAAAACGCCGTTTTTCTTGAAGCGGAGGGGTCCGCTCGTCCCAAAACGTCATTTTTCTTGAAGCGGAGGGGTCCGCTTGTCCCAAAACGTCGTTTTTCTTGAAGCGGAGGGGTCCGCTCGTCCCAAAACATCATTTTTTAGTGAAGCAACAACCACCACCTTCCCTTGCGAGCGACCAAAAGAGATGCCGTGATCCAGATTTCTTTTTTAGTGCCTTGTTTTAGTCGCTCGTTCACCAGTGAAGAGGCTCTGTAGCTTTACTTCTTATCCAGCAGAAGTTTGCCAGCTCCTAGTATAGAAACTCTGAAAGCTTTTGGATGAGGAAAATAAAAAAAACTGACCTCAAAGATCAGTTTTCTCCTTTATATAGAGCAGTTATTATTTCTTTCTCCTGACAAGCATCAGGATGCTACAGGTCAGAATCACTGCAAAAGCCACGAGCTCAAGAAACGGAATTGTTACAAATCCAACATGCCATCCCATATGCGTGCAATCATTTCCAGCCTGACAGCTAAATACATTAAGCGATGCCTGATATTGAATCAAATAGTGGTATCCTGCCAAAAGCACACCAACAAGCGACAAAGCCCCTGTCAAAAAACAGATTCCCTTATCTTTTCTGATCAGTCCATATGCCGAAATTGCAACCAGCGGATATATCAAAATTCTTCCTCGCCAACATAAATGGCACGGCTCAAAACCTGTCCCTGAAAACAACCCATTCAATGGATCTCAGAAATTAGAAAAATACAAAGATCCAAGCATCGCCAACGAAGCTTAGATCAGAATAACAATTAATAAGTTACGATAAGACATAGCGTAAGCAGAGAAATAAAACTTACGCTCTTAGCTGAGCACCTGTTGCTTCTACCTTTTTGATTGCATCTTGCATTACGGCATTGATGGCTTCCGTAGTCATCGCACCATCACCCTTAATTTTGATCTGCACCGCAAGGGATTTCTTGTCGGTTCCGAGGTTCTCTCCTTGATAGAGATCAAAAAGTCTGACTTTACTGATCTGGGGCATCTTCTCCAACGTCGTAATTACCTTTTCAAAAGAAGTCTTCGCATCCACTACAAAAGAAAGGTCTCTCCACACAATTTGATCCTGGAAGGTCTCGTAATTCTTTTCTACACTTGCGCTGTGGAGGAGGTGCTTGAGTGGCTCGAGGTTTAAGGAAAGCGTGCAGAGCTGTGCCTGTTCTGGAAGCTTGGATTTTTGTAATACGAAAGGATGCAAGGATCAGATTTGCCCTATTTCTAGCAAACTTTCACCATTTCTAAGCAAGAGTTTTGCCTGTTTTTTTGGATGAAAACAGCTGAAGGCTGATGGTTCGAAGAAGAGTTTGCCTTTGATCTCCAGCCTCTTAAAAAGAGCTGTAAGCAAAGCTTTCATCTTGAGGAGCGGATCGTCAGATCGGCTTGCACAGGACTTTTCGTATCGGCACGCTCCGAGAGTAAGCTCCTCGCAGAAGTGTTCTTCGGCATATCTCTGGTCTAAATGGAGTGCTTGCTCAGAAATTCCAGGTTTCCATACTTTCCCTAGATCAAAAATCCTGAAACGATCAAAGAATTTACTACTTTTGCTAACAATAGGAATCAGATTATAAAGCATGCTATCCCTTAGGTATGGAAACTCAGGATTGAGTGGGTTCTGAAGCGTATAGAGCGTATCAGGAGTGTTTCACAAGAGTTCCACTTGAGTTTTTGCTACCCGAGGATAGGTCTCTACCTGATCAAAATCAAAAATTTCTACCATCGCTTGTTCTACCGCTCTGAGAATAGCGACACTCTCACTAAACGGCTGAGCCTTCACTTCTGAAAGCAAAGCTTGGGGACTTATCTGGTCATAGCCCCAGATCCTAGCAATTTCTTCAGCAACATCTTCCTTGATGTTGATATCATCTGGTCCTCTCCAAAGGGGAACGCTCACGACATCGCCTGCCACTCAAAACCCAAGCCCCTCAAGGATTGCGCTTGCTTTCTCTTGGAAATCTGGTTGCTCCGCACCAAAGATCAGGCTTTGCAACGTATTCCAAGGCGTAGGAATGAGTTTTTTTTCAAGAGGATTGATGTCAGGACGGATATAGGAAGCGATGCCCTCGATTTCATAGTTTCACAAATCCTTCGCATAAAATTTAAGCTCATCCAGAAACAGAAGCAAAGCATACAAACTAAAGGCTGGGTTAATATTCTTCTCAAATCTCAGTTCAGCATCAGTTCTAAGTCAGAGTCTTGTTCCTGTTTTTCTGACTACGACAGGATCAAAGTTTGCCAGTTCGACGAGAATATTCTTCGTCGTGTCAGTGATCCCACTTTCGAGTCCTCAAATCACTCCAGCGAGTGCAAGCACTTTCTTTTCATCAGCGATCACAAGGTCTGTCGCCTGTAAGCGATGCTCCGTCCCAAAAAGATCCGTAAAAAGCTCTCCTTCGTTTGCATCTCTAATAATAATCGCACCTTCAATCTTATCTGCATCAAAGCAATGAATTGGTAAACCAACCGTATTCATAAAAAGATTTGAAAAATCTACCCAATTGTTGATAGGATTACTCCCAAGGTCCAAAATCTGTAAACGAGAAAAGAAATCTGATTTTTTGACCTCGATATTCTTGATTCCCAAGGCAATATAAGTATTCACCGCTTGAGATAGTCCACGAACTTGACGGTTAAGCGGTTTTTCTGTATGTTCCAGTACTTCCAAGATGTTGGTATCACGAAAACTCTCAATCCACTTTTTAATCCCGTTAAACTTCTTCAAAGCATCTGGATAGATAGCATTCAATTCGACCGCCACTCCAAAATGTCACGTGAGATCTGGTCTATTCGTCAAGCTTTTGCTGTCTACTTCCAAGATCGTAGCTTCCAATCGAGGGAAAACTTCGCTGAGAGGACGACCAAGATCTGTATCAGATACTTCTAAGTCTTGTGCAAGATCCCAAATCCAGTGAGTATCCTTATCTTCATTAATACCCAGCTCTCCTTTTGAGCAAATCATCCCTTCAGAGTCTACACCTCTCATTGCCCTCTTGGCAATCGTAATCCCTGACTCAGGAAATGGCGTGCCTACCAGAGCAGTCGCTACAAAAAGCCCCTCAGCTACATTCGTCCCTCCACAAATGATCTGAAATTTCCCTTGTGTTCAGCAGTTCACCTGGCAAATATTGAGTTTGTCAGCATCAGGGTGTTTCTCAACCTGTTCTATTTTCCCAATCACAATAGAGCGAGGGATCTGCCTTTCTATTACTTCCTCGATTTCACAAGTCTTGAGAATCAAATTTTTTGCGATATCTTGAGGCGTTGTATCTAGAGAGAGATATTTCCTCAGGATTTGTAAGTGATATTTCATCGCATCTTGACATAAAAATTAAAAAACCTGACTCAGATTGTAGCAATCTAGGGGAAAACTACAAGAGAAAGTCAGATTTTTTCTTGCTTTTGATAAGCATTCACATATACTCAACTCTCAAGTAAAACTTTTACTCCTCAAACGCAAATGCTCATTTCCTCTCCACAAGCTATGCACGACTACGGAAAATCTCTTGTCCAAGAGACCAAAATCCTTTTGCTCCACGGAGGACTCGGAGCCGGGAAAACGACTCTTATCAAGGGATTTGCTGAGTGATTGGGAATTAATCCAGATCAAGTGCAGAGTCCTACCTATACCTACATCAATATCTACGACAACAAGCTCTTACACATA
>ERZ773233.2043-NODE-2043-length-11376-cov-6.078173_pt1 | contig 11376 bp, 10 predicted proteins | sample MGYA00580991_ERZ773233 | MGnify/ENA primary metagenome ERZ773233 (study PRJEB29015, sample SAMEA2738178) | human oral metagenome | biome: human oral; feature: human-associated habitat; material: saliva | place: China | collected 2161 ...
TGAGCTTTGAACGTAAGAACTTAGCTTATGTCGTACGCCAGACTGAGGACAAAGACGCAGAGATGGTGCATATTCTACAATCAATTCCCAAGACAGCTATCGTCTACTGCCGTAGTAGAAAACGCACGAAGGAGATTGCACAGATGCTTACAGAGCAGGGGATCTCAGCCACTTGGTACCATGCAGGCTTAGAGCCAGGCGTCAAAGATCAACGCCAGAATGACTGGCAGAACGACAAGATACGTGTCATGGTTGCTACAAATGCCTTTGGTATGGGTATTGACAAACCTAACGTACGTGTGGTTATTCACATTGATAGTCCGAGTTCTTTGGAAGCTTATTTCCAAGAAGCAGGACGTGCGGGACGTGACGGCAATAAGGCATACGCAGTATTACTTTATAACGGGAACGACAATCGTACCCTACAGAAACGTATTGAAGATACCTTCCCTCCAAAAGACTATATTCAGACAGTGTATGAACACTTAGCCTACTTCTACCAAATAGGTATCGGAAGTGGCTACGGATGTATCTTTGAGTTTCCTATTGACAAGTTTTGCAACACCTTCAAACATTTCCCTATTCGTGTTAATGCAGCACTGACGATTCTTCAACGAGCTGGTTATATTGACTATGAACAGAACCCAGACACTAAGGCACGTGTACGATTCCTATTGAACAGGGATGATCTCTACCGACTGGACTCATTGACAGACAAAGAGAATGACATCGTCACTGCCCTACTCCGCAACTATGGTGGCTTATTCTCTGACAGCGGATATATTGATGAGAGCTATATTGCACAAGAAGCCGGACTCGATAGAAACCAAACCTATATGGTATTGGTCAACCTAAGTAAGAAGCGTATCATCAACTTTATCCCACGCAAAAATACACCGCTTATTAGTTACACGCAAGACCGCATTGATGGTATTGACGTTATCCTTAATAAGAGTGTGTATGAAGATAGAAAGGAGCAATTCATAAAGCGTATCAATTCTGTTATTAATTATGCACAGAATGAACGAGTATGTCGTAGCAGACAGCTACTCTCCTACTTTGGAGAAACAAAATCAAAGGACTGTGAGCAATGCGATGTTTGCCTATCACATACCAAGAAGGAGGATGCAGATGAGAAGGAGCTTATAAGACTACAGCTATTGACCCTCTTATCAGATGGGCAAAAACATCCTATTACAGAGATTCGACAGTTGAATGATGACTGGGACCTTGTACAACAAGTAATGCGAGAAATGGTTTTGGAAGAGGAAATACTTATGGATGGAAGTTTCTTACTTCTACCCTAAACTGATTAGATTCTTTAGCAATACTAAGTGAGGAGGTCTACCCCAAATTCTCTTCAAGTTATTAGAGTCTAAACTGATTTGGATTAAACCACACTTCTAACAAGTTTACTTTCAATTACGTTTACTGTCATTTTAACATATTAGGCAAACCCATTGTGAACTAATCACTTATATATTCACAATGGGTGATAAGAGTGACAGCAAATATTATATTATAGAATTTGGGTTAAACAAACTGTACTCTGCAACGACACACTTCTGTTTCTTCCCCTTCTACATTGCGCTTCGTTATTCTTACATTAAAATCGGTTTCCGTTTCTCTCTGCTCCCGATAGAAGTAAAGTTTATCTCCCTGATGAGATTCTGCCACGTATGCTATCTCAAAACGCTTGATACAGTGTTGCTTGTACCAAGACAAATCCCAAAGATCTAACACATGCTCTATATACTTGACAGAGTTAATATGTCCATTGATATCTACATCATTATAATAGGTATCTATTGAACGAATAGGAGCGGCATCAGCTGACATCTTAACACGTGAAGACTTCTCTATCGGGCAAGGATATTCAGTTTCTATATACTCGTTAATCAAACCGTCACGAACGGAAAGAATATCAACAGGCTGACGTGTGTCAAGGTCAATCATTGCCCAAACACTCTTGCCATAGCCATAGATATGGCCAGACTCACCGACAACCTTAAAGTTACGGCTTGTAAATGATTTCAAAGCACTATCGACCCAAGTCTCTACAAAGAACCTATCATACGCCTTTGGCATTTCCTCCATCTCAATAGCCAAGCGACTCAATACCCACGTCTTGTTGACAGTATTGAGATAGTTCATACCATAACCACGATCGTTGCTATGAAAATCTGCAGCATTCAGCAGGTGATTGCCTAAATGACCCATAAACAATTGATTAGAGAAGTCGCAATGAAACGGCTCCGCTAAAAACTCATATCTTCCTATCTTTGATAACTTTTCCATATACCCCTTTTTTCACTATCAAGTTGTTTCAAGCGATTATACCACTTGTTACATTTTATATAACGGAGAATCAACAAGATTATTCTATCATTAGCAGGGAAAACTAAACTACTACTGCTGTACTTATTAATAATTTCTTTATGAAAAACTCCACATATAAACAAACAAAAGGGGATGCACCTTAAAGATGCATCCCCAATATTTATTGTTCGAAGGATAAACCTTCTTAACCTATTCGGTTAGATTACTTTACGTAAACAACTGCAAGACGGTTAGAAGTTACACCTTGAACACCCTTACCAGTAGCTTCGTCTACAATTACGCCACGACCAGAAAGGTATTTTGCAACTACTGTTGCGCGGTTTTCAGATAACTTCTGGTTGAGTGCTGCAGAACCTTCTGGAGAAGCAGTACCAACAACTTGAACATGGCTACCTTCCTTAATGTTATCGAGAGCAGCTTTTGCTTCTTTTGTCAAATTGTACTTACCTTGAGCAAATGTTACGAATACGAGGTCAGAAACTGTGAATTCCTTAACTGCAGGTACTTCCTTAACAACTTCAACTTCCTTAGTGATAACTTCTGGTTTACGGTTGCGAAGTTCGTTGATTTGTGCATTAAGTGCATCGATTTCAGCCTGATCGCGTGGAGTTACAATTGTGAAGTTGTGAGTTCCATTAGAGTTTGCAAACTTGTAAATGATACCAGCGTTCAATTGAACGAATGAATTGTTGATGTTGTAAGCTGGTTGACCTGCTTGAGTAGCTGCCTTATACCTATAATCTGAATGTTCTGCAATGCCAATTGGATTTGCAGGATTACCAGTTGCAACTACTTCTTTATTTCTAGATTGACCCAAGAAAGCAAAGTTGATAGATGGTTCAACATAAATCTGCCATTGTTTCTCAGCACCAAAGTTGAATGCAAAGTTAAGAGCAGCTTTAGAAGTCATACGATTGCGCTGATATTCTGTGTCTTTTTCAAACTGTTTGTTGTTTGTGAATACATGCATCCAACCAAGACCATAAAGAGCGCTAACTTCAAAAGCACGAGGCTCACCTTTATAACCACCAAACCAGTTGCTCAAATTTACTGTACCGAGTAAGCTAACATTTGTAGCACGTACAACAGTACCTGTTGAATACCAAGGTTTGTTTGAGAAATAAGCGTTACCCTCAACTGCTAAACCGAATACTGGAGTAAAATAGCGACCAAGACGAAGACCTGCATTTGCATTAAGATCGCTTAACCATTTGTGACCTGTTGTTTTAGTAGCAACACCACCATTAATACCAATGTAAATGTTGTCGAAAGTCTTACTTTCTGCAACTGTCTGAGCAGATGCAGATGCTGCGAATATTGAGGCAGCGAACAATAAACCTAACTTTTTCATTTCTCTGAAAATTTATTAATACCCTTTTAAATAAAAATTTTATATTACGGTGCAAAGTAATAGAAAAATATGCAGATGACCAAATATTTTTCCCGAAAAGTGTGTAAAAAGGTCTTTTTTTTATGTTTTATATGGTCAAATTGCCAAGAAACATATTATTTTACCCATTTTAGAGTTTAAAAATAAGTTGTTTCTATTGTTTATAATACTAATAAAATATAGTTGCATCAATAAAGTTACACGCTCCTATCTTATATAGAAAAAGAGATGCTGAAAATATTTATCAGTTTACATTCATTTAATCATCTATGTTTTTTGCTGATATAATAAAAAAGAGTAAACTAAATTTGGAAAAGCCAATCTATTATTCTTACATATATGTTCACTTGTATGCAACTATCCAACACCTATAACAAATAAAGTATCTACAAAAGTTACCAAATATAAGAAAAAGGTGTCTAGTAAAAGCAGGAAAAGGAAAAATCAAGAGCAAAGAAAGGAGGTTTAGCAGAATTTATAATAAGAAAATTAAAAATTATAATTACAGTTTTTCATTTTGTAATTAAAATTTAGCTGCATTTAAATTAAAAACAAAGGGTCTATTTCCAATTAAAAGAAGTATTGTTGGGGGCTAATATCTGTTTGAGATTACTGCGAATTTGGTTCTTTAAAAGATTCTGAGAAATAGTTCTCAGTATCTTCATTTACATTTTAACAAAAAAGAGGTTCGTAACCATTCTACAAACCTCTTTCTTATAATTCTTAGAAATTATGCTATTTATCTAATTTCCTGAATAATATTACCACCAGCTTCTACAGCCTCCATATTCAAAGGAATTAAATGATGATGACGTTCAGGCAAAGTCTTAAATAAAGCTTTATTTAATCCTTCTAAACTTACAACAGGACAAACCTTTAGTAATCCGCCGAGCACTATCATATTAAATACTTTAGAATTCTTCATCTCAGCAGCTTTATTCATTGCATCAATACGATAAATCTTAATATCAGAACGAGCAGGTGGTGTGCTTATTCCAAATCCATCATATATAAGTATTCCACCTGGCTTAAGTTTTGGCTCAAACTTTTCGAGCGAAGGTTGATTTAACACAATTGCAACATCATACTTACTTAATATAGGAGAAGATATGCGTTCATCGCTTACAATTACTGTAACATTAGCTGTTCCACCACGTTGTTCTGGTCCATAAGCAGGCATCCACGTTACTTCCTTATCTTCCATTAAACCTGAGTAAGCTAATATTTTTCCCATAGAGAGGACGCCTTGTCCTCCAAAACCACTAATTATTATTTCTTTCTTCATATTGTGAATGCTTTAAATTAGTTTACATTCCCGTTTCATCTTTAAGATCTCCCTTTTGATAATGTGGGAACATATTTTCACGCATCCATTCATTAGCTTTCACTGGGCTAAGTTTCCAACCACTATTACAAGTTGCCACAATTTCAATAAGAGAACTGCCTTTACCCTGCATACTTGCTGTAAATGCTTTTCGAATTGCTTTTTTTGCTTTATTAATAGATGCGACTGTATCAACACTCTGACGAGTAACATAACAAGTTCCATCTAATCGACTTGCCAGATCTGTCATATTAAGTGGATAACCATGAATATCTGGAACTCGACCAAAAGGACAAGTTGCCGTTTTTTGCCCTAACAATGTCGTAGGAGCCATTTGTCCTCCTGTCATTCCATAAATAGCATTATTAATGAATATGATAGTTATATTTTCTCCTCTATTAAGAGCATGAATAGTTTCTGCAGTTCCTATACAAGCTAAGTCTCCATCTCCTTGATAAGTAAAGACCAAACGGTCTGGCCAAAGTCGTTTTATAGCTGTAGCTACTGCTGGTGCTCTTCCATGTGCGGCTTCTTGCCAGTCAATATCAAGGTAACGATAAGCAAAAACAGCACAACCTACAGGACACACACCAATTGTTTTTTCGTCCATACCCATATCGGCAATAACCTCTGCTACGAGTTTATGCACAACACCATGTGAACAACCAGGACAATAATGCATTGTCGTATCGTTCATTAGTTTTGGTTTTTCGTATACCAAATTTTCTGGTGAAATTATATTATTTTCTGCCATTAGGCATTCCTCCGTTTTTATTTTACAAGTTTATCTTTTAGTGCTTTAACTATCTCTTCTGGCTCTGGAACAATACCACCTAATCTTCCAAAATGTTCAACTGGTAGAGTACCATCTATAGCAAGTCTAACATCTTGGACCATTTGTCCAGCATTAATCTCACTTACCAATATTCCTTTCTTTCCTTTAGAGATTTCAACAAGCTCTTTACTTGGGAATGGCCACAGAGTTATTGGACGGAATAAACCGACCTTCAGACCTTGTTCGCGTGCTAATTCCATAGCTTTTTCTCCAATACGAGATGCACTACCAAAACTTACAATCACATAATCTGCATCTTCACATTGGCTTATTTCGAAACGTGTCTCCGTTTCTTTTATTTTTGTGTATTTTTCTTGTAGGTGTAAGTTTCTTTTTTCCATTACCTCAGATTTCAGTTCGAGAGATGTTATGATATTTGGAGTACGTCCGCCCTTACGTCCCATACTTGCCCATGGGCATTCTTTTTCTATTTCTTCTTCTGTACGACGTGGTTTAATCGGAGGCAGAATTACTTTTTCCATCATTTGACCAATTACTCCATCAGAAAGAATCATTGCAGGATTACGATACTTAAATGCTAATTCAAAAGCTAAATCTACAAAATCCGCCATTTCCTGAACAGAATTAGGAGCTAAAACTATAACGTTATAATCTCCATTACCACCTCCTCTTGTTGCTTGGAAATAATCACTCTGACTAGGTTGTATTGTTCCTAATCCAGGTCCTCCGCGTTGTACATTTACAAAAACACCTGGAAGTTCGGCACCTGCCATATAACTTATTCCCTCTTGCATTAAAGCTACACCAGGAGAAGAAGAAGATGTTAAAACTCTTTTTCCAGCACCAGCTCCTCCATAAATCATATTAATAGAAGAAGTTTCGCTTTCTGCTTGCAAAACAACCATACCAGTTGTTTCCCATGGTTTTAATAATGCTAATGTTTCTATTATTTCACTTTGTGGAGTAATAGGATAGCCGAAATATCCATCTGCACCACAACGTATAGCAGCGTGAGCAATAGCTTCGTTGCCTTTCATTAATGTTACTTCTTTTTCTGCCATTCTTATTCCTCCACTCTTTTTTTGTATACGGTAATACAACCATCAGGACATACAGTTGCACATGCTGCACAACCAATACATAAATCAGCGTGTGCAGGCTCTACGTATGTATATCCGTGTACATTTACTTTTTTTTGAGCCATGTTAATCACATCTTTAGGGCAGGCAACAATACACAATTGGCAGCCTTTACATCTATCTGTGTTTACGACAATTGCTCCTTTAATCTTGCTCATTGTTCTTGTATTTTTAAGGATTATAAGCGTCCTTGTTGTAAAAATTGAAAATGTCTTCTAACATTTTCTTTGCCTCTAAGGCTGGAGACTCTGGATCGAGTTCTATTGCCTCTAGGTAACAATTCATTGCATTCTTTAAATCGCCTTTCTTTTTGTATTCATTGCCCTGTCGGAAAAATTCTTCCGCAGTCATAATAGTCCTCCTTTCGTTTATAGTTATTTCGTAATAAATTATTAGGTGAAAATCTATTCGCGTTGTTTTTATTTTTATGATATCAATTTTGTGATATCAATTTTATCAGAATAATTCTTATTTATAGTATTCTTTTTTTCCTGCTGCCAGTGTATTCTTCATTAAAGAACATATTGTCATTGGACCTACTCCACCTGGAACTGGCGTTATATAAGAACATTTAGGTGCAACTTCGTCGAATTTAACATCGCCTGTTAATTTGAATCCACTTGGTCGAGATGAATCTGGAACTCTAGTTGTGCCTACATCTAGTATAACGGCACCTTCTTTTACCATATCTGCCGTAACAAATTCAGGTTTTCCGATAGCTGCAATTATAATATCGGCAGCTAAACATTCCTCTTTTAAAGTTTTTGAATGAGAATGACACACTGTAACAGTAGCATCACCAAATTGTTTTTGCATCATTAGTTGTGCCATTGGTTTACCTACAATATTACTTCTGCCAAGAATAACGCATTTCTTTCCTGATGTTGGAATATTATAATGTTGAAGTAAAGTTAGCATTCCTAATGGCGTTGCTGATATGAAGCATGGTAAGCCAATGGACATTCTGCCAACATTAATTGGGTGGAATCCATCTACATCTTTACGATAGTCCACTGCCATTATTATTTTTTGTTCGTCGATATGTTTGGGCAATGGAAGTTGCATTATAAAGCCGTCTACATCATCGTCGTTATTTAACTTGTCCACACATGCGAGCAATTCCTCTTCTGTAACATCGCTTTCAAAACGAATCAGCGAAGATTTAAAACCACAAGCCTCACAAGCTAACACTTTATTTTTTACATAAGTTTCACTCCCGCCATCGTGTCCAACAAGTACAGCTGCAAGATGTGGTCGTTTTCCTCCAGCTTCTACAATTTTACGTACTTCTTCCGCAATTTCTTTTTTAATAGCTGTTGCGGTAGCTTTTCCATCAATAAGTTTATAATTCATAAGGTCTTGAATGTAGGTTTTATTATATTATTCTTTTTGAACTATAGTTTAGGCATCTTTGGCATTCCTGGCATATTTTTCATTTTACCCATCATTCCTGCCATTTTAGACCCCGTAACCATTTTCATCATTTTACGTGTCTGTTCGAATTGCTTTATGAGTCTATTTACCTCTTGTATATTGGTACCTGACCCTTTTGCAATACGCTGACGCCGAGAGTTATTTAATATTTCTGGATTTGTTCTCTCTTTTGGCGTCATACTTTGTATAATTGCTTCTATTCCTTTAAAAGCATTATCGTCAATATCAACATCGCGTATAGCTTTTCCTACACCAGGAATCATTGCAGCAAGATCTTTTAGATTTCCCATTTTTTTGATTTGCTGTATTTGGCTGTAGAAATCGTTGAAATCGAATTTATTTTTTTGTATTTTCTTTTGAAGCCTTTTTGCTTCTTCTTCATCGAATTGCTCTTGAGCACGTTCTACAAGCGAAACAACATCGCCCATTCCTAATATACGATCAGCCATTCTTGCAGGATGGAACACATCTAATGCGTCCATTTTCTCTCCTGTACCAATAAACTTTATAGGTTTGGTTACAACTGTTCGAATTGATAATGCAGCACCACCACGTGTATCGCCATCGAGTTTGGTTAATACAACACCATCAAAGTCTAATCTGTCGTTAAATTCTTTTGCTGTGTTTACTGCATCTTGACCTGTCATAGAGTCTACAACAAATAAAACCTCGTCGGGATTTACATGCTGTTTCAGACTTTCTATTTCGTCCATCATTTCTGCATCAACAGCTAAGCGTCCAGCAGTATCTATAATTACTACATCGTTTCCATTAGATTTTGCTTCTTTTATAGCGTTCTCGGCAATAGCATTTACATTTTTGCAATCGGGTTCGCTATATACGGGAACATCTACCGATTCGCCTACAACTTTTAATTGTTGGATAGCTGCAGGACGATATACGTCGCAAGCTACAAGCAATGGTTTTTTATGTTCTTTTGTTTTTAACAGATTGGCTAATTTACCAGAAAACGTTGTTTTACCAGAACCTTGCAATCCGCTCATTAAGATTATGGCTGGTTTATTTTCTAATTTTAAACCAACTGATTCGCCACCCATCAATTTTACCAATTCATCATGAACAATTTTCACCATAAGCTGTCCTGGCTTTACGGCTGTTAAAACGTTCATTCCTAAAGCTTTTTGCTTTACGGTGTCGGTAAACGATTTTGCAACTTTATAATTGACATCGGCATCTAACAATGCACGACGAACATCTTTCAACGTTTCTGCTACGTTTATTTCTGTAATCTTTCCCTCTCCTTTTAATATTTTAAAGGAGCGCTCAAGTCTATCGCTTAAATTCTCAAACATTATGTTATATATGTGTTCTTTTCGAAATAAATATATGCAAAGATAATAAATAAGATAAATAATGACAAAGAAAAAATGTATTTTTTTTGTGGTTCATAGTTTTTATAATCTAATGAAAATCATTAACAGATAAAAAGCTAGCAAAAATTTTGTCTATCTAAAAATAATATATAATTTCGCAACTTATAAGTTTTAACAAAATAATAAGATTGAAAGAAATGGAATATTATATTAACGTTGATAACAAAAAACAAGGTCCATATAATTTAAAAGAACTTGCTGAACGCAAAATAGAAGCTACCACATTGTTGATGGCTTCAAATTCAAATGAATGGCAACCTGCATGGCAAATAGACGAATTGCGTCCTATTTTAATGGCGAACGAAAATGATAAAACCAATAAATTAGGGAATGATTCTGTTGTAACTGGTACGCCTTTTAACGATATTCCTCATGTAGAAGCACAACCAATAGAAAATGTATACATAGAAAGACCTATTCAAGAGAAACCTAAAAAACATTATGGTTGCTTTATTGGTTTTCTTATTGCATTTGTGGCACTTATTTTTCTCTTAATTTTCACGTGCCCTTCTGCCGATGAACATAAACGTGTATTGTCTGATGTTGTAACTTCTACTATAAACGATGCTGCAACTTCGGCTGTTAATGATTCTACCGATGAATTAACTTCAAAAGCATTGCAAACATTTAACGATGTATTTACAAAAAGAATTATAAGTGGCGCTATGGACAACTTAGTGAGTGTTGATAACTACTTTGTTGGTTCGGTAGGAAAAATAAATATTGCCGGAAAAAGTTATATTGTTTCGGTGGGCGTACTCAACCACATATTTACACTAAATAAAGACCAACTAAGGTTGGCTGCAGAGAAATATTACAAGAAAACAAAAATAGATGTTCAATCTGACTTCCAAAAAGAAGCGGAAAAACTCTTGAAAGAGAAAGTTATTGACCCTGCACAAGATAAAGTAAAAGAGATGGCTGGTTCGTTTGTAGACGAAATACTTGATGGTATAGGTTTATCTTCTGGACAAAAATCTTCGAATAGTAAATCTACACTACCAAAAGATTCTATTTAGAGCGAAAATATAAATTCGAAAAAACATATCAGTAAGTAAGACTTCTCCCAACAATAATATAAATAGCTGGTGTAGATTTCTAAAGAGAACAGAATATATTTTATTTACCACACAATAAAGAAATCAACCGATTTACCTATTTAGAGAAATCGGTTGATTTCTTTTTGTAACATATCGTTAAGCCTAAACAAGTTGCAAAAACTTCGTTGTTTTGTTTTATTATAAAATTGCTTTATTGGTTTTATAATACATCCATAGATGAAATAAAAAATTAGAAAGGCAAACTGTGTTACAGAAACATTATGGTATAAACAAAATACAACTATGTTACAGTTTAATAACCAATTTAGGTTAAACTCAAACAGAATCGTTATATTATATATAAGGTGTATAGAGAGTTCTAAATACTACGTTTGAAAAAAGTTTGATAAAACTTGTAAGTTTAAAATAATATACTTACTTTTGCAACCGCTTACAAGAAAAGCAAGGGCGTTTAGCTCAGTTGGTTTAGAGCATCTGCCTTACAAGCAGAGGGTCGGC
>ERZ773233.2044-NODE-2044-length-11374-cov-31.298171_pt1 | contig 11374 bp, 9 predicted proteins | sample MGYA00580991_ERZ773233 | MGnify/ENA primary metagenome ERZ773233 (study PRJEB29015, sample SAMEA2738178) | human oral metagenome | biome: human oral; feature: human-associated habitat; material: saliva | place: China | collected 2161 ...
TTAAGATTACGCTCTTTGATTCTTTGAAAAAACGTCTTACCTTCCTTGAATCTGTTATGGATGAGCTGAAACTGACGAATTGCAGGACCTTGCATGGCCGTGCAGAGGATCTTAGTCATCAAAATTACCGTGAAAGCTTCGATATTGCTACGAGCCGTGCAGTGGCGCGTTTACCTATTCTTCTAGAATGGACTGTTCCCTATGTAAAAGAAGGCGGTTATATAGTGGCTTTAAAAGGTGCTATATACGAAGAAGAAGTGGGAGAATCCAACAAAGCGCTCAATACATTAAAAGCTAAGATTGAAGAAGTACGAACCGTTACTCTGCCAACTTTAGATGATAAACGAGCTATCCTGTACATCAAGAAAACAGGTAAAACACCAAAACAATACCCACGTAAACCAAAAGACATTAAAGACAAGCCATTGGTATAACAAAAATAGGATGCAAATCTATGATTTGCATCCTATTTCTTTTTCCCTAGTCTATTAAATGATGTTGTTTACGACAGAGTTATATATTTTGTTCACTATATAAGTCGGATATAAAGATACATAGAACACCTTTCCCTAAGAACGACTTAGTTTCACTATGGAGGTCGTGGGAAAGGTGTTCTTTTTTAATTTTAAAATGACTTATACGTGGTCAATAATATGTAATGTAGTATCGATATCATTTAAAGGCATAATATGTACGCCTGCAGCGATTTTCTTGATTTGTTCTAATGTTTCGATAGCGATTTCTGTGCCCGCTTCTTTGCCGCCCTTTTCTACGCGGTCTAAGATCTCTTGAGTAAGGTTGATCCCAGGCACTTTTTCGTGTAAGTATGTAGCCATTTTGAAGCTTTTAAGTGGAATCAAGCCAAGCATAATTGGCACATCGAATTCAGACATTTTATCGATGTAGCGTTTTGCTTGTTCTAAATCGTAAATCGGTTGTGTTTGAACGAAGTGCGCGCCATTTTGGATTTTGGCAGCTAGTTTTTGGCGTTCAATTTCTAAATCTGGCGCACCAGGATTACCAGTAGCACCGATGTAGAAATTTGTAGGTACGTCAAGGTCGTTGCCTGCAAGGTCTTTACCTGCATTCAATGTCTTAGCAATGTTTAGCAAGCCCATGCAATCTACTTCAAATACGGATTGTGCAAATGGATGGTCCCCATTATCTGGTTTGTCCCCAGTAAGGGTTAAAATGTTGTTTACACCCAACGCTGCAGCGCCAAGCAATTCAGATTGCAAACCGATAATATTACGGTCGCGGCAGGTAAGATGGAAAATTGTTTCAATCTCTTTGTTGTGTTGTAACAAGTAGGACAAGGAAATTGGGCTCATGCGCATTTTGGACATAGGGCTGTCAGCGATGTTGATAGCATCAACCTTCCCTTTCAAACGAGCCGCTTGTTCAAAAATCTTTTCCGCAGAACTACTTTTTGGTGGGTCTAATTCAACTGTAATAGTGAACTTTCCTTGCTGATGTTTCTCTCTTAATGTCATCATGTACCTCTTATCTATGCTTATGGTGAAAGCTTAATGTATGAGTAATGAAAGTAAAAATTATTTCTCTAATGTTTCAAAGTAATCGTTAGCGTGGTTAACGGCTGCGATACCGTCTTTAGCGTAGATATCTGCGCCCGCTTGGTCTGCGTAATCTTGAGATACTACAGCGCCACCTACCATGACTTTAGTTTTGAGGCCTGCCGCACGGATTGCAGCGATGGTGTTGTCGATTTGAGGCATTGTTGTGGTCATCAAGGAACAGATACCAACGAGAGCCGCCTTGTTGTCCTTAATAGCTTGAACGATAACCTCTGGATCAACGTCTTTACCGAGGTCGACGATTTTGTAACCATTGTTTTCAAGCAAGGCCGCTACGATATTTTTACCTAAATCGTGGATATCGCCTTTAACGGTAGCTACAACGACTGTGCCTTTATCTAAACTTTCACTAGCAGGAATAATTTCTTTAATGGTGTTGAAAGCCGCCTGCATCGTTTCAGCAGCAAGCATTACTTGTGGCAAGAATAATTTACCAGAACCGAACTTGTCCCCTACTACATTCATCGCTTCAGATAAGCCCTTTTTCGTAATATCTAATGGGTCCATGCCGTCTGCTAAGGCTTTTTTAACAAGCTCAACGATGGCTTCCTTCTCCCCTTGTTCTACACAAGCGCGGATATTCGCTAAAGGATCATTGCTGTCGAAGGACTTTTTCTCTGGACCTTTCGGAGCGGAGTTCCCAGGTGCACTTGATTCGTCTTCGTAGCCATATTCTTCGATAAATTGAGCGGAACCTGGGTCCCAACCTAATAGCGTTGTACTAGATACAAAAGCTTTTTTAGCTGGATAGTTTAATGGATTCATAATCGGTGTTGTCAAACCGCATGCAAGAGCCATTGTTAAGAATTGACCATTCAAGTATGGACGTTGTGGCATACCGAAGGAAATGTTGGACAAGCCCATTACTGTTGGGAAGCCGAATTTCTCTTTATATAACTGTAATGTACGCAATGTTTGACGTGCACTATCTTCACCGCTAGCAAGGGTTAATACCAATGGGTCGAGTAATAAGTCATGTGGTTGAAGACCATAACCATAAGCGCGATTTACGATGCTTTCAGCTAACGCAACGCGGTCCTCTGCTTTTTCAGGAAGGTCACCACTAGATAATGGCAAGCAAAGTAATGCTGCGCCATAACGTTTAGCCAAAGGCATAACGTGAGTGATGGACTCCTCCTCCCCGTTTACAGAGTTGATGAGCGCGCGGCCTGGGTAGTTTTTAAGAGCTACTTCCATAGCTGCTGGATCCAATGTATCGATGGACAATGGAGTTTCAACGAGCATGGATAATTCGAAGATAGCACGTTCCATCAATGGCGTTTGGTCCATGCCAGCTACACCCATGTTTACATCGAGGATGTCTGCACCTGCTTCTACTTGGTCTAATGCATCACGTTTTACACGGATGAAAGAACCGTCCCGTAATTCTTGGGCCAGAATTTTACGACCTGTTGGATTAATACGTTCACCAATGATAAGTGGTTTTGTATTGTGACCTAATTCTAACAATCTAGTACGGCTTGTAATGATTGTTTTAGGTTCAATATGAGAACGCTCCTTAGGAGTATGTACTTTTACAGCGTTGGAAATAGATTGGATATGAGCTGGTGTTGTACCGCAGCAGCCGCCTACATAGCTAGCCCCTGCATCAACGATATCGAGCATCAATGGGCCCATCTCTTCTGCTGTAAGTGGGAATACAGTTTGTTTATTAATCAGTTGCGGCATACCTGCATTTGGTTGGCAACTGATTGGCAAATTAGTAACGCTAGCAATCTCTTCAATAAGCGGTGTAATTTGTTCAGGTCCAAGAGAACAGTTAATACCGATGATATCAGCACCCATAGCCTCTACGATAGTAGTTGCTACTGCAGGTGGTGTACCTGTAATAGTACGGCCGTCTTCACTGAAAGAAAATTGACAGATGATTTGTACATCGTCTTTTGTTTTCCCTGCTGCTTCACGAGCATCAAGAGATGCTAATAAAGCGGCACGCATTTCTTGTACGTCAATGATAGTTTCAATGATAATGAAATCTACGCCACCTTCGATCAATGCATCTGCTTGTTCGCGATATGTGTCATAAATAGAGTCAAAGCTCATATTACCTAATGGCTGTAAGAAACGGCCTGTAGGACCCATAGAACCAGCTACACGAGCAGATGGTTTAACCTCTGCAATAGCCTCTTTTGCTACCTTTACGGCTGCAATATTAATCTCTCTTACTCGATCTTGTAAGTCATAATCTTCTAATTTAAGACCACAAGCACCGAATGTGTTAGTAGTAATTACATCACTACCATGTTGTAAGTATTGTGCGTGAATATTCTTTACAACTTCTGGTCTCTCAATATTAAATAGCTCTGGACAATAGCCCTCTTCTAAGCCTGCTGCTTGCAGCATTGTGCCCATAGCACCGTCAAAAATATACATAAACATCTTCCTTTAACATCCTAAAAATCGAACTGTTTCACGTGAAACATTATTCTGTTGGTTGGCCTTTCATAGCGATACCTGATACATCAGCAGTAGTCTTACTACCATCTTCCTCTGCCTTGTTTTGGTCGTTAGTAGTTGCTTTTTCAGGTAATTTACGAGATGCGCAGTCCTGTTGTGAACAAGATGTACAGCCTCGTTTTGTTTTAAGGTCTTCGTTTGCTGGCATTAAACCGATAATCGCCGTTACAGACTTCCGTGGGAACAATAAATAGTTCTCCGTAACTTGTAAGCCGATTAGCTCTGTTTTAATGATTTTAGCTAATTGTGGCTGAATCTCTAGTGGCCAGTTACCGTAACCAGGGCTAAAGCGCCATGTTGGTTTATAACCTTGTTTTTTAGCAATTGTATTGATTACTTCATTTACTTGATCTGCTACTTGCTCTACTGCTGTTGTAGCTGCTGCATCAAGCAATAAACCTACGGTGTAGTTACCTTGTTTAAAAAGTTGTTCGCTGCGAATTTCTACATCTTCGCCTACTGTTACACCTAATACATAGACTTTTGTAGACTTTTCTAAATGTTTTTCAATGATAGAACCTTCAATTTTAAGCGGTGGATTGCTCAAAATTGTTTTAGTTTCTGCATCATAATCATATTCTTGGTATACACCTTTAGGTGTAGCTAACAATTGGATTTCCTTACATGCTTCGTCTACATATTGTTGTGGGAAATCCTCTGCGTGACGAAGTCCTGCGTATCGTTTTACTTCTGCTTTATCGATGGCAGGAAGCATTCCGTTATAGATGGGCATGGAAACGCCTCCTCTTCAAAAATAAAAAGCTCTGCGTATCCGTAGAGCGTGTGTGCTTACTATTATTTGTATATTTAGATCCTGTAATATAATCAATTTAGTTATATTAAAAATTATCAATCTAATTACTACATAGTTAATAGTATATAGATATGATGAAAGCCTGTCAAAGCATATGGGGCCTGTATTCTCATATAATTTAGTACCATATAGATATAGCTTAAAGCTATATCTATATGTAGTTTTATAATAAAAGTTATTAGCTTACTTACACTAGATATAGTGATAAATATTTTTATACATGATTAAGATTTTAAAACTATTATAGTTTTGCTATACATATAGTTAGAGTTTTAATATAAGTATAGTTAAAGCTGTAATATAAATATAGTTAATATTGCAATATTTTATTTTAATTAGTTGGTATAGCTACAATATCTTTATTTTAATGATCTATTATAGTTGTCATATCTTTATTTTAATAACTTACTATAGTTTTACTAGCTCTATATAATTTTAACAAGCTAAATGAGTATAAATGTTTCACGTGAAACATTTATACTCATTCTTTGTTTAATATGCCTTATACCTTAATGTAAAATTGTACTAAATATTAGCATATTGTGAATTTGCAATCTAATCTAAGCATCAATAAAATTTTTGGATAAATTTTGTTATTGTGTATACATTTGTATTAAAAGTATATTTTTTAAGCTAATATTTTTTTGTAATTATTTTCTAAAAATATATTTCTACTGTTACATATATTGATATTATTATTGCTAAAATTATTTCTACGATTACTTCTAGTATTATTTCTATAATTTTTTTTACTATGATTTCAATTATTATGATTTCAATTATTATGATTACTATTATTGTGTCTAATATATTTTTTATGAAATGTTTCACGTGAAACATTTTTGTTGTAAAAATAATTTTCAACTTTTATCAATAGAAAAAGAGATTAATTGTTTCACGTGAAACAATTGTAAGCGTAAATCAAAATAGATTATTAAGTTAGATTTTTTATATGTAAACTAATTGATTCTGATCAAAAATTAACTTTTAGAATAGAATTATATATCTAAGCTAACTGATTCTAATTAAAAATAATTTTTAGATTACAATTACATATATAAATAGATTAATTTGAAAAGAATTTGATTTGTAATTACCATAATTACAGTTGTTTTATGTTATAATGAAAAAGAACTATTTTGAACGAATATGCGAGGTGAATTAAGTGGGCAAAGTTATAGCTATTACTAATCAAAAAGGCGGTGTTGGTAAGACTACAACATCAGTAAATTTAAGTGCTTGTTTGGCTGATGCAGGCAAGAAAGTATTACTTGTAGATTTGGATCCGCAAGGCAATGCAAGCTCTGGTTTAGGCATTGAAAAGGATGATTTAGAACTCTGTGTACACGATGTTCTAATTGATGGTGAACCTATTGCTGATATTGTTCAGCCTACAATGCTTAAAAAGCTATTTGTGGCGCCTGCAACAATTCAATTAGCTGGTGCAGAAGTAGAATTGGTTTCCGTTGTTTCACGTGAAACAATATTAAAAAAAGCATTGGCACCAGTGCGTGATGAATATGATTTTATTATCATCGATTGCCCGCCATCTCTTGGCTTACTAACATTAAATGCTTTCACAGCGGCAGATAGTGTATTGATTCCAATTCAAAGCGAATTCTACGCACTAGAAGGGGTAAGTCAGCTAGTTAAAACTATAACTATCGTACAACAAACTTCTAATAAAGACCTTGAAATTGAAGGTGTGTTATTGACTATGTTTGATGGTCGCACAAATTTATCTATTCAAGTAGCTGATGAAGTTAAAAAATTCTTTGGCAGTAAAGTATATAAAACAATTATTCCTCGTAATGTACGACTTAGCGAAGCGCCAAGTTATGGGGAACCGATTATCGTATATGATCCAAAATCTAAGGGTGCCGATGTATATACGAAACTAGCTAAAGAAGTGATTAAGGCTTCAAAATCTTAGTAAATAGATTAGATAATATAGCAATATTGTTAAATTAATATATAGCACACTATATGTAAGGTGAGAGAGGTTAGTTATATGCCTAGAGAAGTGAAAAGTAAAAAAAGCAAAGTGTCCGGATTGGGCAAGGGCCTTGGTAATTTGATGAAAGTTGACTCTGTAGAGTCTGTATTACCTGAAAAGGAAATACATGAGTTACCAATTTCTGAATTAGTTCCGAATGCAGATCAACCTCGTAAAAGTTTTGATGAAGATAGTTTAGCTACACTAGCTGAATCTATTAAAAATCTTGGTATTTTCCAACCAATCGTAGTACGTAAGCAAAAAAATAAATACCAAATCGTAGCAGGTGAACGTCGTTACCGCGCTGCTATTATTGCTGGTTTAGAAACCGTTCCAGTTATTGTAAAGAAATATAATACAGAAGAGATGACTGAGGTAGCCCTCGTTGAAAACTTGCAACGGGAAGGGCTAGATCCAATTGAAGAAGCTTTGGCTTACCAAGGTTTAATGGATACATATAAACAAACACAAGAAATGATTTCTGCTCGTCTTGGTCGCAGTCGTTCTTATATTGCCAATATGGTTCGTCTCTTAAAACTTTGTGACTCTGTACAAAAAGACCTTATTGAAGGGGATTTAACAGTAGGTCAAGCTCGTCCATTGTTGGCACTTCGTAGCGCGGCTCAACAAATTGAAGCAGCTGAACGCATTAAAGAGGGCGAATTAAGTGCTCGTCAAGCAGAGGCTTTAGTAAAGTCTATGCAAAATAAATCTCCTAAGACTAAAACGAATAAACCACAAAGTACGGCAGAAGTACGTGCATTGATGGACCGTTTAAAATTAAGCTTAGGATCTCCTGTAAATATCAAGTTCCGTGCTGGTAAAAAGGTACAAGGCAAGATTGAAATTACTTTCTCCTCTGAAGCAGAATTAGAAAGACTCATTGCCTATATGGATGGTCAAAATCAAACAGAAGATACAGAAGCAATGGAGTTTAGAGTATAATTAGCTCTTATCAATAATCTTACTAGTACAATATTTAAGACTTGTACTAGTATTATATTAAAACTTACACTAGTACAATATTAAAACTTGTACTAGTACTATATTAAACTTGCACTAGTACTATATTTAATACTTTTACTAGTACTATACTCAATACTCATTCTTAGTAGTTACTATATATAGTGGATATTTACTCAAAAAGTATACTCTAGATACTAAAATTAGCATTAGCCTATGTGAAATTAGTAATGACAAGTCGATATTATTTCTGTATAATATAAATACAATTTACAATCCACGGTAAAAGCGTAGTCTACGGGCTGCGCTTTTACTGTATTTAAGGGTTTAGTAAAAAATAACTCTAGCAAGAGGTAATAACTCTAGCAAGAGATAATAACTCTAGCAAAAGAAAATAACTCTAACAAAAGAAGATCGCTTTAGCAAAAGAAAATAGCTTTAGCAAGAGAAAATAATTCTACTAAAAGAAAACAATTTCGGTAATACTAGAAGTTTTTGTAAGATATACGTTAAGTTACAAGGATAGACTATGGAACAAACACCTAAAGCAAACCGCGTTCATATAGGCTTTTTTGGCCGTTGTAACGCTGGTAAGTCTACATTGATTAATATGTTAACTGATCAGCCTGTGTCTTTAGTGTCTGATGTGGCAGGTACAACGACAGATCCTGTGAGCAAGTCCATGGAAATCTTGCCCCTAGGTCCTGTAGTTATTACTGATACAGCAGGTATTGATGATACATCTGAACTCGGTGCATTGCGCATGGAAAAGACAGAAGAGGTTGTAAAAAAGATTAACCTTGCTGTCTATGTGCTTCGCACCGATGAAGAACCAACCTCTGATGACATGCATTGGTTAGGTCTGTTAAAACAAAATAATATACCTGTTGCGTTATTCGTAAATGAAATCAATGCAGAAAATAAAGAAAACGTTGAATCAAATACAGCTAATAAAGATAAAGTTGAATCAAATATATCTGATTACATTAAATCTCATAAGGGTTTAGGTGATATTGCTACCGTCATTGGCTCTGCTGATTTTACGTCTAATGAAAAACGGTTAGAATTACTAGATTTACTTGGCGGGTTAACACCTCTTGATGTAGAAGGGGAGCAAACACTTTTACAAGGACTCGTAGAAGAGGGGGATGCTATCATTCTTGTGTGTCCTATTGATAGTGCAGCGCCAAAGGGCCGCCTTATTTTGCCACAAGTACAAACGATTCGGGAAATCTTAGATTACAAAGGCTTAGCCTTGGTATGTCAAACAGAAGAGTTACCATCTATGATTAACTCTCTTAAGCATCCACCTAAAATGGTTATCTGTGACTCTCAAGCCTTTGATCGTGTGGATGAATTGACACCGGATACAATTCCGTTGACCTCTTTTTCTATTTTGATGGCTCGCTTTAAAGGAAAATTACAGGACTTAGTAGCTGGTGTGAATGCTATTAAGAATTTAAAACCAGGCTCTAAGGTTCTTATTAGCGAAGGTTGTACACATCGTCGTCAATGTGATGATATCGGGACTGTAAAAATTCCTAATCTTCTTAAGAAGCAAGGTCATACAGATTTACAGCTAGAATTCACTAGTGGGGGAGCGTTCCCTAAAGATGTATCACAATATGATTTAATCATCCATTGTGGCGCGTGTATGCTCACGCGTCGCGAAGTACTACGACGCATTGAGTGTGCCGTTGTACAAGGAACGCCGATCGTAAATTACGGTGTACTCATGGCGGCTCTACATGGTATACTAGAACGGGCAATAAGCCCATTTATTGAGGAATTAAAAGAGTAATTATTAAATTAAATTGCATGCAGTCATTTAACTTTCACGATTAGAATGGTATAATTAAGTGTTGGAGTTTTGATGATTGTATAGGAAGGAATATACATGTTCGAATCGATTCAACCGTGGATTGGCATGGTAACTATCGTTCTTGTTATCGCTGTACTGGTGTATTGTGTAATCTTACACATTCGTCTAGGCAGCTTGAAGAAGAAATACGATTTCTTTATGCAAGGGGATAATGGTGCGAGCCTAGAGCGTAAATTATCTGTAGAGGTTAGCGAAATTCGCGATGCTGCGAAGGGCCTTGAGTCCTTGTTGACTGAGCAAGCGGCTATCCGCAATACGCAGAGTAATACGATACAAAAAATTGGCTTTATTAAATATAACGCCTTTGAAAATATCGGTAATGATCTGTCCTTTGCGCTTACATTGCTCGATGGCAACAATAACGGCATCTGTATCTCCAGTATTTACGGTCGTAACGAATCCCGTATTTTTAGTAAACCAATTGTGAAAGGTAAAAGTCTTGTTAGTCTTTCACAAGAAGAATTAGAAAGTTTGAACGAAGCGTTGGGCGAACGTACCAATGAGGAAGCGTTGACGAGCGCCATCGTTTCAAAATAAGGAAGGGTTATATTGAATTTACCGGCATTCATTTCAAACAAAGTTGAAAGAAATGGTGACAACTGCATATTGACGTTAACTACTAAGCAGGCGAAGATAGCAGCTATTGTTGGCTCTATCCTAATCATCGCAGCAGTGGTACTCGGCATTTGGGGCATCGTGCGCCAAGCTGAGGTGGTGCAATTACGTCAACAAACGCAATTGCAATCGGAACAGCTGAAATTGTTACAACAAAAAACAGAGGTTCTAGATAAGAAAATCCAAAACTTAAATCAAATTAGCGAAGAAAATAAGCAAATGCTAAAAGGCGCTGAATCTGGCACACCGGCTCAAGGTGGCGGGGATGGTAGCGACCCAAAGCAGCAAGCCGCTGATGAAAGCGAAGTAAAGACGCTAACAGCGGCACAATTATCAGCTCGTTTGTCTAAAATGGACAAAGATGCGCAAAGATTGCTCGTTAGCTTCTATACGATGCGCAATATCCTTCGCGATGGTGGTGCACAAGACTTGATGGCATTGCAATCCATCAACTTCTCCGCTGGTTCTGGTGGTGCTGTGAACAGTACGACACCAAGCATCTGGCCGAGCAAGGGCGTTATTACATCTCCATTTGGTAGCCGCGTAGACCCTGTGACAGGTGCTATTGGTGCATTCCATGAAGGTATCGACATCGCGGATGACTATGGTTCACAAATCGTGGCGACCGCAGCTGGTGTAGTTACGTTTGCTGGTTATACTAATGGTGGTTATGGTAACCTGGTTGAAATTGACCATGGCAATGGCTTCGTAACTCGTTACGGTCATAATAGTGCTGTACTTGTAACGGTAGGGATGAGCGTAAAACAAGGTCAAACCATAGCCTTGATGGGTAGTACTGGTAAAAGTACGGGTGCTCACGTTCACTACGAGGTACGCTTAAATAGTGCTCCTGTAGACCCTATGATCTTCTTGCCAATTAGCAATTAGACATATAAAAAATCAATAAAAGTCATACAAAAAGAACTTGTTATGCGTGCAAATGCACTAATAGCAAGTTCTTTTTCTTTCTTTTTGTATATATATATTGTAAAATAAAAGTATATGAACGGAGGTATATCTATGAAGGCCTA
>ERZ773233.2048-NODE-2048-length-11363-cov-4.951362_pt1 | contig 11363 bp, 10 predicted proteins | sample MGYA00580991_ERZ773233 | MGnify/ENA primary metagenome ERZ773233 (study PRJEB29015, sample SAMEA2738178) | human oral metagenome | biome: human oral; feature: human-associated habitat; material: saliva | place: China | collected 2161 ...
TACCGATGATGATTGCTGCTGGCTATAACGCCATGACTGGTGTGATGGTGATTGTGCTGGGTGCTGGTACTGGTGTGCTCGGCTCGACAATTAACCCATTCTCTACTGGTGTTGCAGCAAAAACCGCAGACGTGAAATTGGGTAGCGTTATTCCAATAATGTCTATCATCTTAGTACTTTGTTTGATTGCCGCGATTGTCTTCACTATGCGTTACGCCGCAAAAGTTAAGGCAGGCAAGTATAAAGAAGACGTTCGCTACAAGCCAGCTACGGCTGCTCTAGACATGACAAACGTGCCAAAATTCACTGGTCCACGAAAAGTCGTTATGTCTGTGTTTGCTATTACGTTTGTGCTAATGATTCTTTCCTTGATTCCGTGGGGAAGTTGGAATATCACATTCTTTACTGATATGTTTGAATGGGCTGCAGGTTTGCCGGTTATTGGCGCGGTACTTGGTGTAGTCCACAGTGCGGCATTTGGTGATTGGTATTTCAATGAAATCACTGCACTATTCCTAATTTCAACAATTGTCATAACCGCAATTTACTACAAAGAATTTAAGAAAGAGGGTGTTTTCCCAGTTGATACATTTATCGACGGTGTGAAAGACATCTTGCCAGTTGCTTTGATTATCGCAGTGGCAACCGGCGTCTCTGTTGTGATGACTAACGGTGAGATTCAAGATACTATCATTAGCTGGGGCGAAGCGCTTCTGAAAGATGCTGGCGGTGGCGTTGTTGGTGTGCTGGCGTATCTGTTCTACTTGCCAATGTCCTTCATCGTGCCGTCATCATCAGGTTTGGCAGCAGCAACTATGCCAGTTATTGCGCCGATTGCTGATCTGGTTGGCTCAAGCAAAGAAGTCATGGTGGCAGCCTTTGCTACAGCATCAGGTTTGCTTAACATGATGGCACCAACCATCGCTTCCTTGATGGGTGGTTTGGCGCTGGCTGGTGTCTCATACCGCGCATGGCTGCGACGTTCAGCACCAATCATGGCAGTTTTCGCAATCATCAGCGTTGCGGTCATCGCTGCCTTTGGAGTATTAGGATAGCCTATGGATAAGCAGCGAACTATTGTCGTTGCTCTTGGAGGTAACGCCCTGCAGAAGCAGGGCGAAGCCTCTTCAGAAGCACAGCGCCGAGTAGCGGCTGAGACGATACGGCAGTTATTACCACTTGTTCAAGCAGGACATAGAATAGCTATCGTTCATGGCAACGGTCCCCAGGTGGGAAACATTGTCTTGCATGAAGAGGCTGTTAATACTGATGATGTACCGAGCTTACCACTGGATGATTGTGGGGCTATGAGTCAAGGTCTGATCGGCTTTTGGTTGCAGCAAGCCTTTCAAGACAGCTTCAGGGCTCATCAGATGACTGACAAACATGCCGTCAGTTTGGTGACGCAGACCATTGTCTCTAGGGATGATGCAGCGTTCCAAAACCCAACCAAACCAATTGGCCCCTTTTATTCAGAAGAAGAAGCCAAAGTAGTGCAGGCTGAGCGTGGCTATGTTGTTAAGGAAGATGCTGGTCGTGGTTGGCGCCGTGTGGTGCCATCACCAAAACCAGTGGAAATTGTTGAGGCGCCGATCATCAAAGCCTTGGTTGAAGCGGGTGTTCTGGTGGTGTCAACTGGTGGTGGCGGTATCCCCGTATTGCGTCAGGAAGACGGCACGCTCAAGGGTGTTGAAGCAGTCATCGATAAAGACTTTGGAGCGGCAACCTTGGCTAATTTGCTACACGCAGACACTCTGCTGATTTTGACTTCGGTTGATGCCGCCAAGGTCAATTTCAACCAACCAAATGAAGAAGCTTTGGGGCAAACCTCTGCAGTAGAGATGCAAAAACACATTGATGATGGTCAGTTTGCCGCTGGATCCATGCTGCCAAAAGCGCAAGCAGCCTTGCAATTTGTGTCAGGTGGCGAGGGTCGTACCGCAGTCATTACCTCATTGGAAAAAACCACTGAGGCTATCGACGGGACAGCGGGCACGCGGATTGTTTCATAGCCAAAGCATTGCTTTTATCTAATTTTCATGATATAAATAACAGGTATGTTGCAGTATCTTAAATCTGATGATTCTGGCAAGCTGACCATCAGAGAGAACTTAGTTAAGGGCTCTTGGATTCGTTGTGAGCGGCCAAATGAAGAGGAGATTTCCCAGTTGTTGTCACTGGGGATTGATGCTGATATCATCACCGACGCACTGGACCCCCACGAGGTTCCTCGTTTGGACGCGGACAATGAGCGGACATATTTGATTGCCCGCTTGCCAGATACTGACGATGATTTTAATGATTTTACCACGCCAATTTTGTTTGTGATTCATGCGGATTATATCATCACCATTTCGCGAGACAGCCTAGGTAGGTTGTGGCAGCCGTTTATTGATAAACATGTGGTATCCACGTCAAGTCGAATTGCCCTGCTGGTTGACATGATTGACGCACTAGCAACACAATATCAGCGCCGGGTGGCTGCCATCAACCGTCAAATGCGAGCGGCGACTGGCGACATTCGAACATTGCGAGCGCGCGATATTGCCACATTAGCTGAATATGAGCGCAAACTGAATGATTATATGGACGCCTTGGTGCCGATGAATTTATCGGTGGAGCGGATGATTGCTCACAAAGCGTTGATGCTTCGGTCGGATGCCAAGGAAGACGTTGAAGATATTTCCATTGATCTGGAGCAGGTGATTAGTCGCTGTAAATCATTGCTGCGTACTATCACCAACGTGCGCGATAGCTATCGGGCGGTGATGGATACGCGCCTGAACGAAACCATTCGGTTGCTGACCGTCATCACATTGGCGCTCACCATACCGACCATGATCGCTGGCTTGTTTGGTATGAATGTGCCAGTTCCTGGTGGGGATGACCCGGCAATGTTCTGGAAAATCACCGGCGTCAGCGCTGTGGCGGCATTGTTGATTGGCTATTATTTCTTGCGCCGCCGCTAGCGGTACACAGAACCAAATAACCCTATTTCTTAACTAGTGCTATACTAGAAGTATGAGTAATATTATTGACGTCCACGGTTTGACCAAACGCTACGGCGATCAAACAGTGGTAAAAGGCATAGATTTCAGTGTCGCAAAGGGCGAAATCTTCGGTATTTTGGGTCCCAATGGCGCTGGTAAAACAACAACGCTAGAAATGCTGGAGGCATTGCGCACCATTGACGACGGTACGGCCGTCATTGACGGTATTGACGTAGCTAAACACCCTAAAAAGATCAAAGACATCATTGGTATTCAGCTGCAGTCGACCAACTTTTATGACCACTTGACATTAACTGAGCAATTGAAAATGTTTGCCAGTTTGTATGGCAGTAAAGTTGACGTGGCTGCGCTACTAGCTAAAGTCCAACTCACAGAAAAAGCTAGAAACTATGTCGAACAGTTGTCTGGCGGACAAAAACAGCGCTTCGCCATCGCTTCGACCTTGGTCAATAGTCCAAAAGTTTTGTTTCTGGACGAGCCAACCACTGGTTTGGATCCACAAGCGCGTCGTAACTTGTGGGAGCTGATCAAGCAAATACGCGAAGAGGGCGTTACTATCGTGCTGACAACACACTACATGGATGAGGCTGAATTGCTATGTGATCGGTTGGCAATCATGGATAATGGTCAAATCATCACCACCGATTCGCCACATAACTTGATTCAACAGTTACTCAAGCGCGGCTTTAAGAAAAAGCAGGTGGTTGAACAAGCAAATTTGGAAGACGTTTTCATCGATCTTACAGGAAAGGCGATACGGGATTAGTAGTATGAAAAAATATTGGATAGGTATCATTGGTCAGGTCGTAGCTGGCCTTAAGCGTTTGCTGCGCGACAAAATGGCATTGTTCTTTACTTTTTTGTTCCCGCTGATTTTCTTGTTTGTGTTTGGTTCGATTTTTAATAATCAGACGACCAATTTCAAGGTTGCTATCATTAACCACTCCAACACTGAGTTCGCCAAGCAATTTGTCGATGATGCAAAAAATGACACATCAAAACTGCTGCAGGTTCAGGACGTGAAAGATCTTGATGAAGCTAAAGAAAAGATGAAGCGTTCGGAAATTGACGGTATCATTGAACTACCAAAAGAGTTTGGTGAAGTCAAAGGTGAAGGTACAAAAGCTCGCCCGTCTGGTACACTGAACGTGCTGCACGCTAAAGGGCAAGATCAGGCTGCCAGTGCACTGACCGCTGTGATGGGGCAGATTGTTGGTAGTATCAACAAAGCCATGGGTCAGCCAGAGCCACCATTTAAGGTAGCTTCACAGGCGGTTGGCGATGAAGCTCTGAAGACGTTTGATTACACCTTCACTGGACTATTGGCGTTTAGCTTGATGAGCATGGGTATATTCGGCCTAGCAAACCAAATGCCAACCGAAAAGCAAAAAGGCAACTATCGTCGCTTGCGAGCTGCACCATTTACCTCTGGTCAATTGATTATCTCTACGGCTATCGTTTACACCTTGGTGTCTTTGGCAAGTGCCGCCTTGATGCTGGTTGTCAGTATGCTGCTGTTTAAGTTCACGATGCGTGGTGACTGGCTGCTGTTTGTGCCATTCTTGACATTGGCTGCCGTGATGATGGTTGGACTTGGATTGATCGTTGGTGCGTGGGCTAAAAACGAAAATCAGTCAGCGCCACTCTCAAATCTCATCTCTTTCCCAATGATGTTCTTATCTGGCGCCTTCTTCCCATCATTCTTGTTCCCAGAGTGGCTCAGATCTATTAGTCAATGTATCCCGATGACTCCCGTCGTTGATGGCCTTCGATTGATATCAACAGAACATGCCAGCCTGACAGAAGTTCTGCCGCAGTTTGGTGGAGTTCTGCTGTGTATCGTCATCGTCTACGCCTTGGCTATTAAACTATTCCGCTGGGAATAACTGCTGCTAGTAGCAAAACATAACCTTTTTTCGTATAATCAAAGTATATGGTGGTGGAATACTTTGAGCGATCAGCGGCAGGTGAGCGTCTAGAAAAGGTAAGTCGTCCTCGCTCTCACGCGTGGGTGCATATATCTGGTAAATTGCTGGATATGGACGACTTGTCAGACAAGCTCTTATTGAATGCAAATATCCTGCGTGACGTTTGTGATGTCCGTGAGTTGTCACGAGCAGAGTTTAGTAATGGTGTAGAATACATTTTCTTGCGTTTGCCAGTTGGTCCGGCTGATGCCGCCAAAACTGCCCCGATACTTATCGCAGTGTCACGTGATCGGCTGGTAACCGCCAGTCCGCATACTTCTTTTTCGCCGTTAGACACCGATGCTTTTATGACTACTGACACGCGTCAGCCCTCTGCGGTAGTGTCTGCTGTCATCGCCTCCATCATCACTGAATACGAGCAGCGGCTCCATGCGCTGTCGACCAAAATTACCAGTGCTCGCAAGCGGCTGACACATTTTGATGTCCAAAATGAGGACTTTGTTGAGTTCGTCGCCATTGAAGATAGCCTCAATGAATATCGAAGTGGTTTGGAGGGCTTGGTGACGGTTGTTGGGCAGCTGGAGACAAATCGTCGGCAGTTGTTTAATCTGCGTGATATTGAAGCTTTTGGGGATATTATATTGCATGCCCGCCAATTATTAGTGGCTATTGGTTCGAGTGCCCAAACGATTGACAGTATTCAAAACGCTTATTCAACTATTGCTAACAATACTCTGAACCAGCGCATGAAGGTACTGACGACTATCACTATTCTACTAGCGGTACCAAATGTGTTTTACGGTATGTATGGCATGAATATCGGATTGCCATTTCAGGGCGAGTGGTGGGCGTACGCTGCCATCATGGGTATTACACTGTTGTTAATTTTACTAACATTACTACTTGCCAAGCGATTCCGCTTATTCTAAAATTAAAAGTAATAAAGTAGGGAGTAAGCACTTGACGTGCTATATTTCCTTTGGTACTATGGTTGACGTGTCTCGCGCCGAAGCATTGAGTTGCGGTTTGTAATAAAGGTCGAAGCGCGTGAGGCTGCATTTAGTACGAAGGAGTACAGATACATGCCGATAGCAATCAATTTTGTGTCATCACGACGCAAAAAGATCGCAGTGGATGTAGTGCCTGCCGAATGGCAAACATACATAGCACAATAACATATCTAAAACCGCCCGAGCGCTAAACCCGGGCGGTTTTAGATTGATTTACGGTAATCTACTCAGCCTTCTTTTCCTCAGTAGAAACACCTGCTGCCTTGAGCGCGTTTTCTACCTCAGCGTCAATACTGTTGAGGTCTTCTACCTTTTTGCCATTGATGAATATGGTTGGTGTAGCAGTAATTTCGTGTGCACGGCTAACGGCAGTGTCGAAACTAATTTTTTGCAATACGCGGTCGCTTGTTAGGTCATTGGCAAAGCGTGATTCATCGAGTTTAAGCTGCTTGGCATAGCCCATGAAGATATCGTTGCGTTTGTGATTTTGGGCATTGCTCCACGCGTCTTGGTTTTCGTAGAGTAAATCGTGCATTTCCCAGTATTTACCTTGCAAGCCTGCCGCCTCAGCTACTGACGCTGCTAGGCGAGCGTGAGTGTGACCAGACAGTGGGAAGTTGCGGAAGATCAATTGCACATTATCTTTGTGCTTTTCGACAGCTGATTTAATGCGCGGTGCAACAGTGCGACAACCCGGGCATTGATAATCACCGTATTCAATAATCGTAACTTTAGGCTTGTCAGCCCCAAATGTGTGCTCCTGAATGTCACCATTGCGCTTTTCAGCAGGGATGATTTTTGTGAGTTGATCTTTGGCGATATCGCTAATATCTAAGCGGTGTGCTACTGACAGATATACCATGCCACCAAGTATCGTCACCACGATTGCGATAAATACGCCCCAGGTTTTTCCGTTCATTCTTGTCCTCCAAATTAACTCTAGCAATAATAGCATAAAATCAGGTAAAATAAAACCATGAGTGTATTGCTGTTAAGTGTTATATATGGATTGATTATCATCGTTTTGATATTGGTACTAGGGGTGCATCCACAGCTCTCGTCACATAGCCAATTTGAATTGAAACGTCGGGCGCGCCAGGGTGACGAGGAAGCAAAATTACTACTGAAACGCCGCACCTACTTGGCTGATTTATTTTCGTTGCAGCGGGTGATCACGGCATTATTATTGGTGTCGCTCAGTGTCATCGGTGTGGAGTTGTTTCACTGGCTAGTTGGTTTTTTGGTGTCGTTAGTCATCGCGCTTTATTCGGGCGCCGTGGCTCGCTTGTCGCCACTGCAGAAAATTTCACAGCGCATCTATGAACGGTATGAAGGAGCAATCATCCGCTGCATTGAAAAGTATTCAGTTATATTTTGGGCGATCCGTTCTGTTGTACCGTCACAAAGTAGTGAATTGGATGTTGAATCGCGTGAGGAGCTGCTTGAGATAGTCAAGAACGCTGGCGATGCATTGTCCAAGGACGAAAAAAAGCTTATCACCAATAGTCTCAAGTTCAAGGACATGAAAGTCGCTGACGCCATGATTCCACGTACTATGATTGATAGCATAGGTAAAGATGAAGTACTAGGTCCCATCGTTCTGGATGGGTTGTATCAAACAGGGCACAGCCGTTTTCCGGTGATTGATGGGGATATTGATCATGTTGTGGGTATGCTGTATGTGCAAGATTTGGTGACCATCGGTAATGCCAAAAAGTCGCAAAAAGCGCACCACGTTACTGATGCCATGGAGCACGCTGTGTTTTACATTCGAGAAGACCAATCGTTGCAGCAAGCCTTGGCTGCCTTCATCAAAACCAGACACCATCTATTCATCGTGATCAACCAGTACCGTGAAACAGTTGGACTGTTAAGCCTGGAAGATGCTTTGGAAGCGCTTTTAGGAAAGAAAATCAATGATGAATTTGATACCCATGAAGATCTGCGTAAGGTAGCCGAGCACAATCCACGTGGCAATAATAGCCCAAAAACTACCGAAACTATCTAAGAATTTATCTTTTGCATGTATCGACATTCGGGATAATTCGAGCATCCGTAGAATGGTGAATGATTATTTTTGCTGTGCCTTATCACCAGATGACCGCCACGACAGCGTGGGCATGGTTTAATTTTTTGAGATATGTCTGATACGTCAGGAATTGGTATTACGACACCTTTATCTTCAAGGGCGCGAATGATGGTAAGTAGTCCCGTGTTATCAATAAGCCGTATTTTGTTACCATTGGTAGAATATTTTACAAATCTTCGCGCGTCCGATGAGAAGATATTTGTCGTGACAAAGAATGCTTCACCTCCGTGTAAATGATCAACAACTGCACCATAAAAATCACGCACTTCGGATACTTTGACAATTTGTTTAATATACTTTTTACATTGGACATAACTTTGGACGCCGTTTTTGTATAATACAATGTCGATGCCACCGTCGCGTTTATACGGAGTGGTTGCAGCCGAATAGCCAAAATGCTCAAATAATTGAGCAATGTATTTTTCGAAATCATACGGCGACATGGAGCGAATTTTGGTGAGCAGTTCATGGTCGCTGAGTGGTGTGGCTGGATTAGACCTGTTCTCGTTAATGGGCTGCTTGTTCGTTGATTGTGCCCCTTCCGAAGCAGACATTTGGGTTGACTGGATATCTACTGCAGGCGATACTTCCTGGCGTAATTCCTCTAGCTCCCGGTAGGCTGTGATATATCGTTTATGATAATAAAACACTACAAAAGGACTAGCGATGATCCACGTAATTGAACAAAAGATGACTACAGTGCCCACCGTATAGCTATCCATGGGGCGATTATAGCATAAAACTGTTGCCGCTGTGGTATAATAAACAGATATGAAACAGAGGACTTTTGCAATTGATACACCAACAAAAGTTGGGGAAATGATTACCGTGGCTGGCTGGGTGCATTCTCGGCGCGATCACGGCGGGCTGATTTTTATTGACCTGCGCGACCATACTGGGTTGGTGCAGCTGGTGATTAATCCTGAGCAGGCGGAAGCGTTTCGTTTGGCGGAAAGCTTGCGTGATGAGTTTGTGATTCGTGCCAGCGGTGTGGTGACGGAGCGCGGCGAAGGTTTGAAAAATCCAAATATCGCCAGCGGTAATGTAGAAATTGTGGTAAAAAACCTGGAAATCTTGAACCGTGCTGAAACCTTGCCAATCCAGCCATTTGCCGAGGAAAATCAGGCGGGCGAGGACTTACGTTTTAAGTATCGCTATCTTGACCTGCGCCGCCCGAAGATGCAGGACATGCTGCAAAAACGCGCCGAGATGTATCGCCGGATTCATCAGTACATGGACGAGCGCCAATTCATCGAAATTCAAACGCCAATTTTGGCAAACTCTAGCCCCGAGGGCGCACGCGATTTTCTCATTCCCAGTCGTTTGCAGGAAAATAAGTTCTACGCTCTGCCGCAAGCACCCCAGCAGTTCAAGCAGCTACTGATGGTTGGTGGTGTGCCGCGGTATTACCAGTTGGCGGCGTGTTTCCGCGATGAAGATCCGCGAGCTGATCGACTGTACGGGGAGTTTTATCAGCTAGACCTTGAGATGAGCTTCGTTGAGGACGGCGAGGAGGTTCGCCAGGAAGTTGAGCCGTTGATGTGTCAGCTCGCGACCGATTTCGCGGGCAAGAAGTTGCTGGATTTGAGTGGTCTCGTGGTCGGTGATGGCAGTCCAATTCCGCGCATTGCCTACCGCGACGCCATGGAGATGTACGGTTCGGATAAGCCGGACTTACGTTTTGGTATGGAGCTGATTGAGCTTACTAATGTCTTTGCCGACACCGAATTTGGCGTGTTCAAGAACGCTGAGTGTATCAAGGCGATTTGCGTCAAAAATGGCGCCAGTCTCAGCCGTAAGCAAATCGACAAATTTACAAAGATCGCACAGTCCGAGGGAGCTGGTGGACTACCGTATCTAAAATTTAGTGAAAACGGTTCATATACAGCAGGTGTTAAGATTAATCTAAATAGTGACGATGGGGTAAAAGCAGATTTTATAGAGGCTTTATCTTCTCCTATTGCTAAATTTCTATCACGTGATGCAATAATTGCGATTGGTGTAAGATTTCACCCTCAACCTGGCGACGTGATCTTCTTTGGCGCCGACACTCGTCCAGTCGTCAACGCCGTACTTGGTCGATTGCGAAACGAATTTGCCGCTCACTTCAACCTGAAAAAATCGAGTGAAGTGGCGCTGGCTTGGATTATCGATTTTCCATTCTATGAATGGGACGACCACGGCAAGAAGCTTGATTTTGGCCATAACCCATTTAGTATGCCAAAGGGCGGTTTGCAAGCCTTGGAAGCTGCTGCCACTGATGCTGATAAATTGGCAATTGTCGCCGACCAATTCGACATGGTGATGAACGGCTACGAAATCTGCTCCGGTGGCGTGCGCAATCACAACCCAGCGGTGCTGTACAAAGTGTTTGACCTACTTGGCTTTAGCGAAAGCTACGTCGAAGAAAAATTCGGCACCATGCTAAACGCCTTCAAATACGGTGCACCGCCGCACGCTGGCTGTGCCTTTGGTGTCGACCGCATCCTTATGGAGCTTATCGATGAAACCAATGTTCGCGAGACCCTAGCCTTTCCAAAGAACGGCTCGGGTGTTGACGTGATGATGGATTCACCGTCAATAGTCGATCCAGTGCAGCTAAGAGAATTGGGGTTATAACATACATCACGGCGGAATAAATCTGCCGTGATTATTCTATAGTGACAGGCGAGTTATTTTTGCCGCTTTTTCTGGCTGATAAATTGTGCAATAAGACCAATGATAACAAGATAAGGAGGATTGATAGCGAAAGCAGTACAGCAAATGGCACCACCAGCTACTGTTACAGATGTTCCAAGGTTGATACCTGTGTACTTATTGATAATCTTTGCGAGAATATCGAGTCCACCTGTAGATGCGTTGATACTGAAAAGAATACTCTGCGAAGCACTTAAAACCAATACGAAACAGAGCAAATCGAACCACGGATTGGTAACTAAGCCACCATTAGCGAGATGCTGTGTAAACATGGATTCGGTCATAGGAACGAACTTTCCAATAAGGTCTACCATTGGACCGAGGATAAGTGCGGTATAAACAGTCTTTGCACCGAACTCGTTTCCAATAAGAAGGAATGACAGAACTAAAAGGAAAGCGTTGATGATGAAGATAACATTACCAACTGAAATAATCGGTAAAAGCTTAGAAATTACGATAGAAAGACCTGTAATAGATCCTACAATGAGCTTACTTGGGATAAGGAAGAAGTAGACACCGAGGGCTGCAACGAACATACCAAGAGTCATAATCACCAATTCAACCCAGAATTTCTTAGTCTTAAGCAGTCCTCCTACAAGTGAAAGACCGAATGGTTAAGAATATCATG
>ERZ773233.2049-NODE-2049-length-11361-cov-12.139218_pt1 | contig 11361 bp, 6 predicted proteins | sample MGYA00580991_ERZ773233 | MGnify/ENA primary metagenome ERZ773233 (study PRJEB29015, sample SAMEA2738178) | human oral metagenome | biome: human oral; feature: human-associated habitat; material: saliva | place: China | collected 2161 ...
TAATATAAATATCACAATCATAATCTGCTTGTAGGCCATTGATAACTTCTTCCCAATGATGAACTACTTGGATTTCATCGAAGAAGAAATATTTTTTGTCATTATTTTGTTTGAGGAATGGCTGCAGATGCTTGGCAAAAGTTTCCGCATTTCGTATCCCAAGTAATTCCAAGCTTTCAAAATTCATAAAGATTTTGTTTTCACTTGGGATATCCTTTAAAAGGACTTCAGAAATCATTTTCAATATTGTAGATTTACCAACACGGCGCATACCAATCAATATTTTAGTAACAGGTTTATTAATAAATTTTTGAATTTCATTTAGATAACTTTGTCGTAAAATATACTCCATATAGAACCTCCTATTATATTTCGAGTATAGTCGAAATAAAAATCATTTTCAATATTAATTTCGATTATAGTCGAAACTATAAGAAATAATTAATATTACTTCGATTATGGTCGAAATAGTAAATATATTACATATCTTGATGCATACCCATCGGTCTTCGACCACAAGGAATATGGACAACTATGCTATAATACATATGTTTTGAGAGGCGAATATGGCAGAAAATTATACACCGATGATGCAGCAGTATCTTGCAGTCAAAAAAGAATATGAAGACGCAATCTTGTTCTATCGCATAGGCGATTTCTATGAGATGTTCTTTGATGATGCGAAGATTGCTTCGAAAGAATTAGACCTTGTACTAACAGGAAAGAATGCGGGTGTTGAGGAACGTGTACCGATGTGTGGTATTCCACATCATGCGGCAGCTGCGTATATCCCACGACTTGTATCTCGTGGTTTTAAGGTTGCGATTTGTGAACAGACACAAGATCCAAAAGAAGCGGTTGGTTTGGTTACACGTGATGTAATTCGTGTGATTACACCAGGTACTGTCATGCAAGAAATCTCTGATGAAAAGGCCTCTGTATATTTAGCTGCGATTACCGATTATGGATATGGGTATTCGCTAGCGATTGTAGAAATGAGTACTGGTGAAAACTATGTACAGAATATCGAGCATAAAGATGTATTGTTAATGCAAACACTACTGCGTTCGAATGTACGTGAAGTTGTAGTACCTAGTGATTTTAAAGAAAAGACACTCAAGAGTTTTAGAGAACTGCAGATTGTCATTTCTTATTGTGATGAAACACGTATTAAAGAGGAGTATCTACCATTAACGGAAGGTATCCTCAAAGATTATGACATGCAAGCATATGGGCGTATGCTAAACTATCTGGAAAATACCCAGAAGCATATGTTAGGTCACTTACAGGTAACGCGCATCGAACGTGAAGATGAAGTATTATATATGGACTTTGCGACACGCCAGAATTTAGAACTCGTACAATCCTTACATGAAAATGGTAAGGCAATTACACTATGGTCATTTTTGGATACGTGCAAGTCTGCGATGGGCTCAAGACAACTACGCAAGTGGATTGAAAAGCCACTTGTTTCAAGGGAGAAGATTGAAGCGCGCTTTAATAAGACTGAATGGTTCATTCAAAACTTTATGCAAAGACAACAATTGCGTGATAGTTTTAGTAATATTTATGATCTTCAAAGACTGATTGCTAGATGTGCAATGAATACGGCAAATGCGGTGGATTGTCAACGTTTGACAAAGACGCTAGCTGAAGTGCCTGCTATCATGCATGCATTAGATGAGACTGTCTTTGATGAAAAGCGTAAAGTTGATCCTTTACAAGAACTCTATCAGAAGTTGAAAGATGCGTTTGTGGATAATCCACCAGTTCAGATTAGTGATGGTGGAATGTTTAGAGATGGCTATAACGCTGAACTAGATGAAGCACGTAAGATTCAACATAGCGGTAGAACTTTCATTGCGGAACTTGAAGCCAAGGAAAGAGAAAGAACTGGGATTAAGACACTCAAAATTGGCTACAATAAAGTCTTTGGTTATTATATTGAAATCTCTAAAGCAGCTGCGCAAGCTGTACAAGATGATTGGGGTTATATCCGTCGTCAAACATTAACAAACAACGAACGCTTTATCTCTCCTGAATTAAAAGAGAAAGAAGACGCAATCTTACATGCGGAAGAAAATGCAATTCGTATTGAGAAACAATTATTCCAAATGATATTAGATGAAATCCGTGCATATCTACCAAGACTTCAGAAATTAAGTAAGTTTTTAGCAGAGGTCGATGCGCAGGCTGCTATGGCAGAAATATCTGCGAAATACGGTTATGTTCGTCCACAGTTTGATGAGGATCGTCTCTTTATTGAAAATGGTAAGCATCCAATTTTGGATGATATGATGAAGAATCCAAAATACGTCGCAAACTCTACAGATATGCATAAAGACCAGGATATCTTACTGATTACTGGTCCAAACATGGGTGGTAAATCAACCTATATGCGCCAGACTGCGTTGATTGTTATCATGGCGCAGATGGGATGTTTCGTACCTGCAAAGAGTTGTATGATGCCTATCTTTGATAAGATTTTTACACGCATTGGTGCTTCGGATGATATCCTCAGTGGACAATCTACATTCATGGTAGAGATGTCGGAAGCAAACCTTGCCTTGCAGGAGGCAACTTCCTCATCCTTGATTTTATTCGATGAAATTGGTCGAGGAACATCCACTTATGATGGCATGGCATTAGCACAGGCAATGATTGAATATATCGCAACCTGTATTCACGCTAAAACAATGTTTAGTACACACTATCATGAACTAACTGTGATTTCAGATAATCTTCCAAACGTGAAGAATATGCATGTTGTAGTCAAAGAAAACAATGATGAAGTCACATTCTTATATAAGATGGCAGAAGGCCCTGCTGGACATTCTTATGGTATCAACGTCGCAAGACTTGCAGGATTACCAGATACAGTATTAAATCGGGCAAAAGACTTACAAAAGGAATTGGAATCAACCAAGAGAGTTGTACAACAAAACTATCAGTTGGTAGAAATGTATAAAGAAGATCCACGTACAGAAGCTTTGATGGAAAAACTAAAACAAGTTGATCCAGATAATCTTTCCCCACGTGAGGCTTGGGTGATGTTAAGTGACCTTTGTGAGGAGGTGAAGAAGTAATGGAATTAGATAAGATTACAATACGAGGTGCCAAGGAGAATAACCTTAAGAACATTTCCTTGGAAATACCTCGCAATAAAATGGTGGTAATGACAGGTCTTTCAGGAAGTGGAAAGACCTCACTTGCCTTTGATACGATTTACGCCGAAGGACAACGACGCTATGTCGAATCCCTTTCCGCATACGCACGACAGTTTTTAGGTGGAGTTGAAAAGCCAAATGTTGAGTTAATTGAGGGATTATCTCCAGCAATTTCCATCGACCAGAAAACAACATCCAACAATCCACGTTCTACGGTTGGAACTGTGACAGAAATCTACGACTACTTACGTCTTTTATACGCAAGAACAGGTGTACCATACTGTCCTAACCACAATATTCCAATCACAGGACAGACTATTACAGAGATGGTGAACCAAGTGATGGATTTACCAGATCGTAGTAAGTTAACAGTACTTGCGCCTACGGTCAGAAATAAAAAAGGAAGCTTCAAAGACGTATTTGCGAAGCTTTTGAAAGATGGTTATATCCGTGTACGCATCGATGGTGAAGTTATGATGTTGGAGGATGAACCAGAGTTAGAAAAGAACAAACGTCATGATATTGATGTGGTAATCGACCGTATCGTAAAGACAGATGAATCTAGATCACGTGTATATGATTCTATAGAAACAGCACTGAATCTAGCAGATGGACGAGCAATCGTACTCAATGGGGAAGAAGAATTGGATTTCTCTACACACTTTTCTTGCCATATCTGTGGTTTTACAGTGCCAAAGCTAGAACCACGTTTATTCTCCTTTAATGCGCCAATCGGTGCCTGTGATAACTGTCATGGCTTAGGGATTACAGAAGAAGTTGATGTAGATAACTTAATTCCAGATCGTTCTAAGTCTATCCGTCAGGGTGGTATTCGTTACTACAAGAACATTATTGGTACAGATAATATTGAGTGGCAAACGTTCTCAGTCTTACTAAAGCACTACAAGATTGATTTAGATACGCCAATCAAAGATCTTACAAAGAAACAGTTAGAAGTTATTCTCTACGGTAGTGATGCGCCAATTCGTTATACAATTACTTCCTCTGGTGGTAATAGTTATAACCGTAACGACTTTATTGAAGGAATTAAGAATATGATTGAACGTCGTTACGTAGAAACAACTAGCTCGATGAGTAAAGAGTGGTATCACTCCTTCATGGTAGAGTCAGTATGTCCAAAGTGTCATGGACAAAGACTCAATCCAGAAGCACTCAGCGTGCGCGTTGGAGATAAAAATATCAATGAATTTACACAACTATCCGTAGGTAAAGCATTAGATTGGATTAACAATCTAAAGCTAGATGTTGAAAAGACAAAGATAGCGGAGTTAGTACTCAAAGAAATTCGTAACCGTTTATCCTTCTTAAAGGACGTAGGGTTAGAATACTTATCACTTGATCGTTTAGCAGGAACTCTCTCTGGTGGTGAAGCACAACGTATCCGTCTAGCAACCCAAATCGGTTCAAGACTATCTGGTGTTTTATATGTATTGGATGAGCCGTCGATTGGTTTACATCAACGTGATAACAGTAAGTTAATCAAGACACTACAAAATATGAGAGATCTTGGAAACTCACTCATTATCGTGGAACACGACGAAGATACAATGTTGCATTCAGATTGGATTGTGGATATTGGACCTGGTGCAGGTATTCATGGTGGTGAAGTTATCGCAAATGGCACGCCAGAAGAAATTAAGAATTCTCCAAACTCCATTACAGGACAATATTTATCTGGTAGAAAAGTGATTCCAATGCCAGAAACACGCCGTAAGGGTAGTGGTAAGGTTGTAGAACTCAAAGGTGTATCAGAGCATAACCTCAAGAATATCAATGTAAAATTCCCACTTGGGAAGATGGTGCTTGTGACGGGTGTATCTGGTTCTGGTAAGAGTACATTAGTTAATGATGTATTCATGAAAGCCGTCCAGCAAAACCTTGGAAAACAAAAAGCCAATCCAGGTAAATATAAATCGATTAAGGGGCTTGAGAATATCGATAAGTTAGTACAAATCGACCAAGACCCTATTGGACGTACACCTCGTTCTAACCCAGCCACATATACAGGGGTATTTGATGATATCCGTGATATCTTCGCCAAGACGCCAGAGGCGAGATTACGTGGTTATGAAAAAGGTAGATTCTCCTTTAACGTTAAAGGTGGACGTTGTGAAGCTTGCCAAGGAGATGGAGTAAAGGTAATCTCAATGAACTTCTTACCAGATGTTTATGTACCATGTGAGGTATGTCACGGTAAGAGATATAACGAAGAGACATTACAATGTACCTACAAGGGTAAAAATATCTATGATGTATTGGAGATGACCGTTGAAGATTCTTTGGATTTCTTTGCAAATCATCCAAAGATTAAGAATAAATTACAGACACTCTCTGATGTAGGTTTAAATTATATTAAGCTTGGACAATCTTCTACAACACTCTCTGGTGGTGAGGCACAACGTGTTAAACTTGCCAGTGAATTACAGAAGCGTCCAACTGGTAAGACGATTTATATCTTAGATGAACCTACAACTGGTCTACATACAGATGATGTTAATCGCTTAATCGCTGTACTAGAAAGAATTGTGGATAATGGTGATACAGTTATTATCATTGAACATAATCTAGATGTGATTAAGTGTGCTGACTGGATTATTGACTTAGGTCCTGAAGGTGGTGATGGTGGTGGAACAATCGTTGCCCAAGGAACACCAGAAGATATCATCAAAGTTGAAGAAAGCTGGACAGGTCAGTATTTAAAGAAAACAATTTCGTGGACGAAAGAACACCAAAAGTAAAGGGATGCCGAGGCATCCCTTTTATGTCATTAGAACTCTGCGTATATCATCGCAACAATATCATATCCAGGACCATAGGCACCAAATATAAGGAGCGCGAATATACAAGTATAAATAATTGACCAACATATCCATGTTGGTTTTTGTTCGATTGCGTTACGAATGGAACCATAAAACTCTTTATAGAAATCTACTAAGAAAATAATGACAACACCTATAATCACAATCGTCCAGTCAATCATATCCAAACGTAAGAATGGCAATGTCTCTTTAAATGTGGATAGATGGAAGTTTGTAAAGATACTGCTAAACATCGTCCATCCGACTGTCAATGTCTTGGCTCTAAAGAATAGTTCACCAGTGATAACAATGATGAATAGTTTTATAAATCTAAAGATTCGTAGACCAATATGATTGTCATCTATCTGATGTTTCTTTAAGAAAGTATCAATAGGTTTTTTCAATATAATTTCTAGAACCATAAAGCAGAAGTAATATAGACCATAGAAGATGTAAGACCAATAAGGGCCATGCCATAAACCGTTTAAGAACCATACCGCAAATAGTGCGATAAATGGTCCGATAAACTTACCTGCACCTTTGCCAAAATGTTTTGTAAAGAATTTTGATAGACGGTGGATTGGTTTGGCGAGTGAAATTGGATAGAAGACATAGTCACGTAAGAAAGTGCCCAGTGTGATATGCCAACGACGCCAGAAGTCGGAAGCGTTCTCCGCAAAGAATGGCTGTTTAAAATTTTCTGATAATTTGATGCCAAAGATCTCGGCACTGCCTAAGCAGATATCTACAATACCTGAAAAATCCATATACAACTGGATTGTACATAGTACTGCACCAATCAAACTAAATAGTCCATCCTGTGTGTAAGACGTAAAGATTTTACTCACTGCCGGATCAAGTCTATCTGCGATAATCATCTTCTTCATTAATCCAAATAAAATTCGTTGGCTACCAAACTTTAGATTTTGATATGTGATTGAATTCCCCGCATGAATGCTATCTTTGATTTCATTGAAACGTGTAATTGGTCCCTGAATCAAAGTAGGGAAGAAACTTGCATATACCGCAAAATCCAAAATACTATGATTAGAATGAATCTTTCCACTTGATGTGTCCATCAAATAGGAAATCATCTGTAAGGTATAATAGCTAATTCCAATCGGTGCGATTAAGCGTACAGGTGTAAATGGTTGATGGAAGATAGCGAAGATATTTTCCCCAAAGAAGTTTGTATACTTTAATACAACCAAAACACCAAGGTTAATTAAGATTGCGATGATAAGAGATATCTTTTTGATTTTTTTATTCGTTGTATGGTCAATGACTTCCGCGGATATATACGTTATGACCATGGTAATTACTTGATATACAAGGAAGAACTTTGACCATGTATAGAAGAATACATAGTTAGCCAGTAACAGTACATACTTTCTAAATTTCTGTGGACAAAGCTGGTACAGTATTATGATTGCTGGTAAGAAGGCTATAAAATAGAGTGGTGCGGAGTACATTAGTTTATTCATTTTGTACCTCCGTAGAGTGTTTTATAATTTTCTTCCCAATCTGCGTAATCATTATCATTGCGATGATCACTGAGATTGTAATTTTCTTGTAGGTATTGTCCTAAAATCTTTATAAACTTTTTAGCACCATTCGAGTTAAGGTGGTCACCCCCATCACGGGAGTCTTCTTGCCAGTTTATATTTAACTCATCTAATTTGAGATTATAGTCAATATAAGTTACTTGGTTCTGATCACACCATGCTTGAATGGCATTGTGCTTAGCGGTATTCCAATAGAGTGGATTTGGTGCACTGACTAGCAGAAGCTTTGTGCCTTGTTTTTCCAAGGTTTCCTTGACCTGCTGTAAGTAGTCTAATGTCCATGCATCAATTGGATAATAGGATGTATCTTCCATCATGTATTCTAAAGAACCGGTAAATGGTACAGCCTTATCTGTTGGGCTAAATCCTTTTAATATATCTGGTTTATCAGGGTGGATTAAGTACTGCTTATATAACTCATGATAATTAAAAATAGGTAGATATTTTGCTAAAAAGATACGTCTTTTTCGAAGGGCTGTAAAAATAAAGCTCGCTTCCATCACAACAAGTTTTGGTTTTTGTGACGCATACATATGCTTTGTAAGAGCTACTGTATCAATTGCCCATTGGAAATTTGTACATAGATTATAGGAACTAATACCATTTTCATGAAAAAGACTGAGTGAATCAAAAGCAGCTTTTCCTTCACTATCGCCTAAAAACATGACATCAATAGAATTCTCCTTCTCCATAGAGAGATACTTTAACTTTGTCATGACGTTTTTATATTGATATCCATATTCTTGTCCCTTATAAAAAGGAACTTGTATGAGCATAAATAGAATAGATAATATAAGTGTAAAAAGTATAAAATGTTTGGAATGTTGATGGATGCGATGCACTGGATAATTCACCTCTTCTAAAAAATATGACAAGTAGTTAGTCAACATTAATTGTATGTTTTATTCTCTATTTTTTCGAGTACTTTTATCAAAAAAAATAAAAAGATAAAAATACCCAAGTTACTATTAGGAGTACCGGGGTATTTATAGTATGCATTCATGCTAATTAAAAGTATGTTCCATACGATTTCGAGTTAAGAAAACACAAGCTGATAGGATTAATGATATTCCTAGTATGAGCGCATCTCGTGATGTATGGCTGTTATCAGCTGTATTTGGGGTACGTCCTGGTGTATTTGGTGCAGGAGGTGTTGTTGGAACAGGGACTTTTGTATAAATATGAGTTCGATCTACTGCATTCTCTACACGATTATCATCGCGAGTGCCTACCACAAGATTTACAAAGAGATGTTGTACAGAATCCATGCGATTTAAATCATAAATGAGTGGAGATAGAGAATATGTTATGCGATATTTACCGACTGCCAAACTATCATCAGTAGCTGTTGTATATAAGATGTCTTGGAAAGTATTGTCATAGTAGATAGGATTTCCATCACTATCTGTAACACGAGCTGATCCGTCCGTATAGTAGGAGATATCTTCAGAAAGACCATCTTCTTTTAATATGGAGATACTGTAAGTATCATTTATCGTTTTCGTGATGACAATATCACCAACCTGTGTAGCATTAGCAAATACCTGTGTTAAATCCTGCGCTTTGATCTGGTTTAATAAACGTTCTGTTACCGCATCAACATCCAATGTAGGGGAAGGGACTGCTTCATCTGTGTGATTATATGTATAGGATGAAATTGTAGCTGGTGCAGGTTGTAGACCTTCATCAGTTGGTTGTAATGTTGTGCCATCATCACTAATATACGCTGTATGTGCTAATTTATAGTAATAGTATGTACGTGTAACATGTACCGCAGGACGAACAAGATTTCCATTGCCTTCTTTTCCTTCTGGAATCAGATAGCGAACTACTTTCTTGTGGTCTAAGATATCATTCCCTATCATCGCAGGTGCAGTATAGAGGCCTTGTTGTTCAGTTTCGTTTCCATTACTATCCACAAATGTAGTAATCTCACGGGAAACATCAGCGCTACCTACATTTAATTGATAGATATAATAGAAGCCGTGTTCAGTATCATAAGTTAATGTCTTATCTAAAGTATATTGACCAAGTGGTTGTGTTGGATCGAGTACTGCGATATTGTTACGACCAACTGCACCGGCTGGAAGTAAGCCGTTAGCAAGGGTTGTATCAAAGTAGTTTTGGAAACTAGCCAAATCATTATCTCGATCGAATTCAAATACTGGAAGAAGGATACGATGATCAGTAACACCAGCTAGTTCAGGATGTGCATTTATATAGTTTTGTACGGCATCTTCATCTGTAGTGTATTTCAGTGTCTCTTCGGAGAATAAAGAATGATCAAATGCATCAAAATCAGGAACTGTGAGTTCAGAAACTCTTTGGAATGTTGAAGTTGTTGGATTTTCTACAACAGACTCATACGGTTTTATTTGATTTAGATTTGATAGAGATGAGTTATCTCCCTGTAAAGTTGTATAGTCACTAGAGCTAGGTATATATGTATATGTCTTTGTGGTCATCTTCCAATGGTCGCTGAAACTATCTTCCGGTAAACCGACAGGAGTATCTGTTGTATAGGCTGTTATTGTCTCTGCTTGTACAGAAAGAGGTCGACTAAAAGAAGTACCAGCAATCAAAGTACACAACAATCCAAAGAATATTGATTTTTGTAAAGGTCTTTGTATATTCATTTGATAAATCTAGTATCCTTTCTATTTTACCTATTATATACATGTGATTTGATAATAACAAACTAAAGATATCTTTAGACAAAACGTAAAATTTATATACATTTTATATTAAAAATATCTTTGAAGAGTTATCACGAGTTCGGAAGCGCTGGATTGACTTATTTTGGAACTCACGAGTTACAAAGATGAGCGATAAGAACAGTATTCAGTATGAAACACTCACGCAAGGCTTCCGCGCAGTCGGTAGCAAGACAAGGCTAGATGATACTTACGTTCTAGCTTTCAAAGTAGGCGAGAAGCACACGCTGGAAAGCTTGAATGAAATTCTTTCAGAAGATGATAAAATCAAAATCGGTTACAAGTCTAAAATGAGCTTAGAAGAAGCTAAAAAGAGGTATCCTGATTGGTATCAGCGCCGAATTGTTGAGGGGCAAAAGAAACCGAGTGAAGATTTTGTCTTTCATCGACATCGTGGAATTTATGATAACTGGAAACAAAAGATTATCAGCGGTGCAGTTGTCGGAAAGCGTTACTATTGCCTTGAAAATCTTTGCTCGTTAGCGGTTCAATGTTGTATCAGTCCTGAAGAGTTGGAAAAGGATTGTAAAATGATTATGGAACATTTTGAGACCCTTACAAATGACGATAAGAACCATTTTACGCTATCTGACGTTATTTCAGCTCTTGCAACTTACTACCGTAATGATACAAACGCATTTACACGCAAAATTGAGTATATCAGCGAGCGCACAGGCATTCCGCTTCAAAGAGCCAAGCGAAACGGAAATACAAGGGCGGAACACGTTGAAATCATGAATTTCACAAGGCAATTAAAAGGGCGTAGAGATAGCAAATATCTAGGCGGTAGACCTGATAAGAAAGCAATCGTCCAAGAATGGCGCAAAAAGAAACCTTGGGGAAAGAAAACCGATTGTCAAAGAGACACAGGTTTATCACGTCCAACAATTTCAAAATATTGGAATGTTGAAACAGACGAGTAAAAACTACTCAAATCGATTTTAAGCCCTGAAACGTGTGTAGATAAGGGGTACATGGATTTTATCATTAAAATCATGAGTATTGTCCGAGAGTGATTGGTCTTGCGTATGGTTAACCCTAAAGTTATGGAAATAAGACTTAGAAGCAAACTTAAGAGTGTGTTGATAGTGCATTA
>ERZ773233.2051-NODE-2051-length-11355-cov-15.226726_pt1 | contig 11355 bp, 9 predicted proteins | sample MGYA00580991_ERZ773233 | MGnify/ENA primary metagenome ERZ773233 (study PRJEB29015, sample SAMEA2738178) | human oral metagenome | biome: human oral; feature: human-associated habitat; material: saliva | place: China | collected 2161 ...
ACCACGCTCTTTTAGCTCATCAAAAATGTGCATGTGTCTTTTCTCCTTTTTAAAATATTGTTTCTACCTATTGTATCACAAACTTGGGCAATAGCCTAGTGGAATAGGGAAGAAAGTGACTATTTTATTGAAAGTTTACCTTTTATGGTATAATAAATAAAGTGAGGACATTCATGGAAAAAAGAAACAATGAATCAAAAACGGTAATAAACCAAAATAAATCAAGAAAAAAAGCTGCAGATTCAAGTGTCTTAGGTGGATTTAGAGTAGCCTCTATCCTTGCCAAGATTTTGAATGGCTTGAAAGTGACCTTTAATACGCTTTTCGTCTTGGCTGTCATAGGTGGATTTTTTGGGGCTGGAATAGCTATAGGTTACGGTGTCGCCTTATTTGATAAAGTCTCCATCCCCCAATCAGCAGAGCTGGTTAATCGGGTCAAGGATATTACCTCCATTTCGGAGATTTATTATGCTGATGGGAGCACCATTGCTTCAATTGAGGGTGATTTATTGCGCACTTCAGTAGCATCGGATGCTATATCTGATAATCTAAAAAAAGCCATCATTGCGACGGAGGATGAGCATTTTACTGAGCATAAGGGCGTAGTTCCAAAGGCTGTTATTCGTGCAACTTTAGGAACGCTTGTGGGATTGGGTTCATCCAGTGGTGGCTCAACTTTAACACAACAGATCATCAAACAGCAGGTGGTTGGAGATGCTCCGACCTTAGCTCGTAAGGCGACAGAAATCATAGATGCTCTTGCCTTGGAGCGTGTCATGAGTAAGGACGAAATTCTGACAACCTATCTGAATATTGCTCCTTTCGGTCGCAATCATAAGGGTCAAAACATTGCAGGTGCCCAGCAAGCTGCAGAAGGAATCTTTGGTGTTAATGCTTCGGACTTGACGGTACCTCAAGCGGCTTTTATCGCAGGCTTGCCGCAAAGCCCGATTAGTTATTCCCCTTATGAATCTGACGGAAGTTTGAAGAGTGATGAGGATATGGCCCTCGGTTTAAAGCGTGGGAAAGATGTCCTCTACAATATGTATCGAACAGGCGCCTTGAGTCAGAAAGACTATGAGCAGTATAAGTCTTATGATGTACGAAAAGATTTCTTACCATCAGGTAGTGTGAGTACTGCTTCACGTGATTATCTTTATTTTGCAGCTCTATCAGAAGCCACAGATCGGATGTATGATTATCTAGTTGAGAGAGATCATGTCTCTGCTCAGGAGTTAAAGAATGAATCCATCCAAAAAGCATATCGTGAGTTGGCAGCTAAGGAAATCGAAAATGGTGGTTATAAAATTACTACTACCATCAATAAAAAAGTTCACACAGCTATGCAAAATGCAGTGGCAAATTATGGCCGATTGCTAGATGATTCGACAGGCCAGCCTGAGGTAGGAAATGTCCTTATGGACAACCAAACGGGAGCTATTCTTGGCTTTGTCGGTGGCCGTAATTATCAGGAAAATCAGAACAATCACGCTATTGATACCAAGCGTTCTCCAGCTTCAACCACTAAGCCTATACTGGCCTATGGTATCGCGATTGACCAAGGTTTGATGGGAAGCGCAAGTATCTTATCAAACTATCCGACAAACTTTTCAAACGGCAATCCCATCATGTATGTCAATAGTCCTGGCACAGGGATGATGACCTTGGGAGAGGCCCTCAATTATTCATGGAATATCCCAGCCTACTGGACTTATCGCACACTTCGAGAGAAGGGGGTTGATGTCAAGGGTTATATGGAAAAAATGGGTTATGAAATCCCAGAATATGGTATTGAAAGTCTGCCGATGGGTGGGGGGATTGAGGTTACAGTTGCCCAGCATACCAACGGTTATCAGACCTTGGCTAATAATGGGGTCTACCACAAGAAACATATGATTTCCAAGATCGAATCGACGACGGGTCAAGTGATTTATGAATATAAAAGTCAACCTGTCCAAGTCTATTCAAAAGCAACAGCGACCATCATGCAGAGTCTACTTCGTGATGTCATTTCATCTCGAGTTACGTCAAGCTTTCAGACTGATTTAGCCTCTATCAACCCAAGTCTGGCTCGTGCTGACTGGATTGGAAAAACCGGTACGACCAATGAAGATGAAAATATGTGGCTCATGCTTTCTACACCTCGATTGACCCTAGGTGGTTGGATAGGACACGACGACAACCGACCGCTGGCTAAGGGTGCAGGTCATTACCGAAACGCCAACTATATGGCTCACTTGGTTAATGCCATTCAACAAGCCGAACCTGGTATTTGGGGGAATGAGCGTTTTAGCCTAGACCCAAGTGTGACCAAGTCTCAAGTCCTCAAATCGACAGGGGAGAAGCCTGGCAAGGTCACAATCAATGGCAAAGAAGTCACTGTTTCAGGTCCTACAGTAACGAGCTATTGGGCTACTAAAGAAGGGGCGCCAGTAACCACTTATCGCTTTGCCATCGGAGGGAGCGATGCCGATTATCAAAATGCTTGGAAGAGCATTTTAGGAAGTTTACCCACTCTTCCTACCCCAACTCTCCCAAGTTCAAGCAGCAGTTCTGGAACAAGATCATCAACTCGCTCAAATCAATCAAATCGATAGAATAAAAAAGTAGCAAGTTGCATTTAATATTATGTTTCGTGCTACTTTTTTCTTTTTTCATTTCGTGTTACAATAGGAGAATGAATAAGTATCAAAAGAAGATTTTTAAGGGAACTCTATATTCACTGTTGTCAGGTCTGATTTGGGGAATTTGTGGTATTCTGGGAGAATATTTTTTCACCCATTATCAGGTGTCGTCTGGCTGGATCACTTCCATGCGCTTGCTTTTGGCGGGTAGCTTGGTCTTGTTTTTATCTGCCTTTCAGTTGCGCTTTCAACTATTGGATATTTGGCGAAATAAGAAAAACTATCTGCCTTTTTTAGCCTACGCTATTCTGGGGATTTTTTCTGTGCAGTTTTTCTTCTATCTCTGTGTTGAATATTCCAATGCGACGACAGCGACGATTTTGCAATTTATCAGTCCAGTTTTTATCTTGTTTTATAATCGTATCTTTTATCAAAAGAAGGCTTCTATCACAGCTATTCTCTATGTTTTGATTGCCATGCTAGGTGTTTTTTTGATGGCTACAAAAGGGGATTTATCCAAGCTATCAATGACGCCTCTGGCTTTGGTGACAGGGCTACTCAGTGCTGTAGGAGTCATGTTCAACGTTATCCTGCCTCAGCGTTTTGCACGTGACTATGGTTTTGTGCCAACCGTTGGTTGGGGGATGTTGTTAGCAGGTGTTTTTAGCAATTTTCTTTATCCTGTTCATCAGATTACCTTTCAACTTGATGTGACGAGCCTTTTGATTTGTTTTACTATTGCTGTGTTTGGAACGGCTTTTGCTTTCTTCCTTTCGATGAAGGCTGTGCTACTCGTCTCACCGTTAGTTGTGTCAGTTGTGAGTGCCAGCGAACCTTTATCTTCCGCATTGTTAAGTGTGCTATTTCTAGGTATGGTTTTGGATGGTTTTCTAGCTTTGGCCATGATTTTGATTATCGTTCCAATGGTTTTCTTATCAATTGAGGAAACGAAGGAAAGATAAAGTGTTCTGTTCGAGTGCTTAAGGCTTCAAATTTGAAGCCTTTTTTGGTAGAATAGGTATCATTATAATGAACCAGGAGGCGCCTATGACTGCTACAAAAATGAATGCCCAAGAAATCATTCAATTTATCGCCAATGCGGAAAAGAAAACCAGTGTTAAAGTAACCTTTGAGGGAGAACTTGCAGCTACTCTACCTAGCTCTGTTGTCAAACTAGGCAATGTTTTATTTGGAGACTGGAAGGACGTCGCTCCGCTTCTTGATGGCTTGGTAGAAAATCAGGACTATGTTGTTGAGCAAGATGCTCGTAATTCTGCAGTTCCCTTGCTAGACAAACGTGCTATCAACGCTCGTATCGAGCCAGGTGCCATTATCCGTGACCAGGTTGAAATTGGTGACAATGCTGTTATCATGATGGGAGCTGTTATCAATATCGGTGCTGAAATTGGTGCAGGAACTATGATTGATATGGGTGCTATCCTTGGTGGGCGTGCCATCGTTGGGAAAAACAGTCACGTTGGTGCAGGTGCGGTTCTTGCAGGTGTGATTGAGCCAGCTAGCGCAGAACCAGTCCGTGTTGGAGACAATGTTCTCATCGGTGCCAATGCAGTAGTTATCGAAGGAGTCCAAATCGGTAGTGGTTCAGTTGTTGCAGCAGGAGCTATTGTTACACAAGATGTCCCAGAAAACGTGGTGGTAGCAGGTGTTCCAGCTCGCATTATCAAAGAGATTGATGCCCAAACCCAACAAAAAACAGCGCTAGAGGATGCGCTTCGTACCTTGTAATTCTAAAAGAAAAATAGAGGCGGAACTCTTTTTCCAGCCTCTTTCTGCTATATAGGAGGACAGATAGATGTTAGATTTGATTCAGACTAGACGAGATTTGCACCAGATTCCAGAGATTGGCTTGGAGGAGTTCAAGACTCATGCTTATTTGCTAGATGTGATTGAGAAATTGACTGCGGGCAAGAATTTTGTTCAAGTTCGTACTTGGCGGACAGGGATTTTGGTTTATTTGCAGGGAAGTCAGCCAGAGCGGACCATTGGTTGGAGAACAGATATTGATGGCCTGCCTATCGTCGAACAAACAGGCCTTCCTTTCGCTTCCCAGCACCAAGGTCGTATGCACGCTTGTGGCCATGATTTCCACATGACTATTGCTTTGGGCTGTCTTGAGCGAGCCCTTGAGGAGCAACCAAAGAACAATCTGCTCTTTCTGTTTCAGCCTGCTGAAGAAAATGAAGCTGGTGGCATGCTCATGTATGAGGATGGCGCTTTTGGAGACTGGTTGCCAGATCAATTTTATGGCCTCCATGTTCGACCAGATTTGAAGGTTGGACAGATTGCGACTAATACTCATACACTCTTTGCAGGGACCTGTGAGGTGAAGATCCGTTTCAAAGGCAAAGGTGGCCACGCAGCCTTTCCACATGAAGCCAATGACGCCTTGGTGGCTGCTAGTTACTTTGTGACCCAGGTGCAGTCAGTTGTCAGCCGCAATGTCAACCCAATCGAGGGAGCAGTGGTGACCTTTGGAGTTTTCCAAGCTGGAACAACCAACAATGTTATCACAGATACAGCCTTTTTGCATGGAACTATTCGGGCCTTGACTCAAGACATGAGTCTCTTGGTACAAAAGAGGGTTAAAACAGTTGCAGAAGGAGTTGCAGCAGCCTTTGGTATGGAAGTTGAAGTGGAACTCAAGCAAGGTGGTTATCTACCTGTTGAGAACCATCCAGCCTTGGCGCGTGAACTGATGGACTTTTTTGAAGATAAAGACGAAATCGAGTTGATTGATATCGAGCCTGCTATGACAGGTGAAGACTTTGGTTACCTCCTGTCGAAGGTAGATGGTGTTATGTTCTGGCTAGGTATTGATAGTCCCTACGCTCTTCACCACCCACAGATGAGTCCCAAGGAAGAAGCCTTAGCCGTTGGGGTGGAAGCAGTATCTAGTTTTCTGAAAAAGAAGGCAGCAGAGTAGAGGTGCTGGCTATGAAAGCAGAACTACGCAAGAAAATTTTGCAAGAAATGAAGACTTTATCTCAGGAACAAAAACAGGCTATGGATCGAGATTTAACTGAGCGTTTCTTACAACACCCTTTTTACCAAGAAACCAAGACCATCGCAACTTATCTCTCTTTTCCTCATGAGTTTCAAACGCAGGAACTGATTGAGCAGGCGCTGAAGGACGGCAAGAAGGTTTTGATACCCAAAACTTATCCCAAGGGGCGCATGGACTTTGTGGTCTATGATTCGCAACAGTTGGTAAAAACTTCCTTTGGCTTACTGGAGCCACAGGGAAATTTGGAAGTGGTGGATGCCTCTCAGATTGATTTGATTCATGTTCCTGGTCTGGCTTTTACGATGAAAGGATATCGGATAGGATACGGTGGAGGCTATTATGACCGCTATCTGGAACATTTTTCTGGTCATACTTTGAGTACGGTTTATCCTTGTCAAATTCAGGATTTTATCCCTGAAAAGCATGATATTCCTGTTCAGGAGGTTTTAATTGATGAAGGAAATCTTTGATAGACGTTACCCTGTAACGAGTTGCTTCCTCTTAGTGACGACCTTGGTGTTTCTACTAATGTTGGTGACTACAGGTGGAAACTTTGACAGGGCGGATACCTTATTTCGATTTGGAGCCATGTATGGGCCTGCTATTCGGCTCTTTCCCGAGCAGATTTGGCGTCTCTTTTCTGCCATTTTTGTTCATATTGGGTGGGAACATTTCATTGTCAATATGCTTTCGCTTTATTATCTTGGTAGGCAAGTAGAGGAAATTTTTGGATCCAAGAAGTTTTTCTTTCTCTATCTTTTATCAGGAATGATGGGCAATCTCTTTGTTTTTGTATTTAGTCCCAAATCCTTAGCAGCAGGAGCCTCTACCTCTCTTTATGGGCTATTTGCTGCGATTATCATTCTTCGCTATGCAACGCGTAATCCTTATATCCAACAGCTAGGGCAATCTTATCTGACACTTTTTGTGGTTAACATTATTGGAAGTGTTCTGATTCCAGGAATCAGCCTAGCAGGCCATATCGGGGGAGCAGTTGGTGGAGCATTTCTAGCAATTATCTTTCCAGTCCGAGGAGAAAGACGGATGTATAGTACTAGCCAGAGGTTAGGAGCGGTAGTGTTATTCGTAGGACTCGCAGTGTTGCTTTTCTACAAGGGAATGGTGTTGTGACGGCTAATATGTAAACTTGAATAAGAAAAAAGCTACTTAAAAATGAGTAGCTTTTAATGTGATTTGAAACCATTCGAAACAACATAGCTCTAAAAATAAGTCTTTGTGTGTAGATGATTTGAGAAAGTGAGCGCCCATTCTATCGCGAAGAAGTCATTTGTAAAAAGGTTTTTTTGCAGAAAATTGAGAATGGTGTGCTTTTTTATTTCTTTTGTATCGTAAGTTTCTAGAATATAGTGTTGTATCAGTCTTGTTATATATTTTAAAAATAGAAAATGTTATAATATTAGAAATTGATTGAAGAATTATTAGAATAAAAGAGGTGTAAAGTTGGAAAATTGTGTTTACATTATTTCAGGCCCCCCAGGCGTTGGGAAAAGCACAGTCAGTAAGGAGTTGGCCTATTCTTTTAAGAAAAGTGCAGTAATTGAAGGCGACATGATTTATTTAATGATTAAAGGAGGACTCGTGGCTCCTTGGGAAGATGAAGGCTATTACATGGATTTGTTTTGGGACAATATCATCAGCTTGACCAATAATTTTATAACTCGAGGCATCTCTGTCGTAATAGAGTATGTCATTTTTGAATACCAACTGAAGAAAATTGCTTCTTTCTTAAAAGAAAAACAAATTGGTCTAAAATATTGTGTCTTAATGGCCGAAGAAAAAACCTTGAAAGATAGGGATGGTTCTAGAAAAGAAATTGAAAGAGTGGGCAACTTATCAATACAAGCAAGAAGTGAGTTTCTAGCTAAAAATAAGGAAAAGGAAAAACATTTTCTGTATACAGATGATTTAGCCGTCCCCAAAATAGCAGATATCATTAAAACTTCAAATCGATTTTTGATTGAAAATCTGTAATCCATCATTAAGGACCGAAGTTGAGTTGGTAGATTTAGAGACATATCTCATAAATCTTTAAATTGTATGTAAATTTGTAAAATAATTAAGTCTCCAGAGTCAACTTGCTGGAGACTTAATTTATTAACTGGAAACTAATTCTATTCCCTCTCAGCCAATTCTTTTCCAAGTTGGATAAGGTAATCTTTCAAGTCATCTTTGACTTGTGGGTGCTTGAGAGCGTAGTCAATAGATGTTTTCATAAAGCCAAACTTATCCCCAACGTCGTAACGAGCTCCTGTAAATTCACGGGCGAAAACACGTTGTGTTTTATTAAGCGTATCAATAGCGTCGGTAAGTTGGATTTCATTTCCAGCACCAGGAGTTTGATTTTCTAAGATAGCAAAAATCTCAGGTGTGAGTAGATAGCGCCCGATGATTGCCAAATCACTTGGTGCATCTTCGGGAGCTGGTTTTTCTACGAAAGTTTCAACGCTATAGAGTCCATTACTTCCTTCACCCTGAGGAGCGATAACCCCGTATGATGAAACGTCTTCGTGTGGTACAGGCATGACAGCAATGGTTGATGCGTGTGTCTTTTCGTAATCATTCATCAGTTGTTTTGTCAAAGGAACGGCATTCTCATTTGTGATGTCCATAAGGTCATCACCCAGCATAACAACGAAGGGCTCATTCCCTACAAAAGCTTTGGCTTGTAGGACAGCGTCTCCAAGACCGCGAGGGTGAGTTTGGCGAATGAAATGGAGGCGCATACCAGTTGCTTCATCTACCAATTTTAACAAATCCGTTTTGCCTTTTTCCTTAAGATTGTATTCAAGCTCAAAGTTTGAGTCAAAGTGGTCCTCAATAGAACGTTTTGACTTACCAGTGACAACCAGAATATCTTCAATACCTGATTTAAGAGCTTCTTCTACGATAAACTGGATAGTTGGTTTGTCTACAATTGGCAACATTTCTTTGGCAAGGGCCTTGGTTGCTGGTAAAAATCGAGTTCCGAGTCCAGCAGCAGGGATGACTGCTTTTCTAACTTTTGATGTCATAAGAATCCTTTCTTTAGAGGGTTAAGACCACTCATTTTCTGCTTTAAATTCATTGTTCATGATGTCATAAATGGCATCTTTGATATTGGTTCCGTGGTAGATAACTTGATAAATGGCTTGTGTAATGGGCATATAGACTCCAAGTTCTTGCGCTAGTTCGTAGGCTGCTCGAGTCGTTGAGATTCCTTCAATCACCATGCCCATATTGGCTTCGATATCAGCTAGAGATTCTCCACGACCAAGAGCATCTCCGGCTCTCCAGTTACGAGAGTGGATGGAGGTTCCCGTTACGATCAAATCTCCCACACCAGATAAGCCGCTATAGGTCAGTGGACTGGCCCCGAGTGCTACCCCTAGGCGGGTAATTTCTGCCAAGCCTCGAGCGATGATGGCTGCCTTAGCATTGTCACCGAATCCCAGACCATGTAAAGCTCCAGCACCGACAGCAATAATGTTTTTAAGAGCGCCAGCAGTTTCAACTCCGATAACATCCGTATTGGTATAAAGTCGGAAGTAGTGATTACTAAAGAGCTCCTGAACGTATTGAGCTGTTTGTAAGTCTTTAGAAGCAGCAGTGATTAAAGTCAGATCACGCACAATGGTCTCTTCTGCATGACTAGGACCTGAAACAACGACAATATCACTGCGGAGATGTTCAGGAATTTCTTCTTCAAGAATGGTTGATAATCGTTTATGGCTATCAGGTTCTAATCCCTTTGATGCGTGCATGATGATAGCCTTATGGTCCAAGTTTTTTGCAACTTGTTGGGCAACAAGTCGTGTCACTTTTGTTGGGACAACAAACAAAATCGCATCTACATCTTTCAATGCCTCTGCTAAGTCAGTATAGGCATTGATATTTTCATCTAGAACGACATCTTTAAAGTAGTGCTTGTTAGTATGGTGTGTATTAATTTCATTGATTTGCTCGGGAAGATTTCCCCAAATACGTACCTCGTGTCCATTGTCATTTAAGACTTGTGAAAGGGCAGTTCCCCAAGAACCAGGCCCCAAGACGGCGATGGTTTGTTTTTCCATGATTTCCTCCTTAATAGAGTCCTTTTCATTATTCTATCATATTCTAGAGGATTTTGCACTTGCATTGCTGGGGGAGTGGTGGCTTTGTTACTTGAAAAATACACAAAAACCGAGCCTAAGTATTAAACTCTTAGTCTCGGTTTTGATATTCCTTAAAGAATAACTAGGTTTATTTCAATCGATCTGTAATGTCTTTTGATAGCAACATTCCTAGATGATAAGTTTTATTGATGTAAGCAATGACATCATTGATATTTTCAGTCGTGTGAATTTTCTCTTTGATGTCAGCCCTAAATGTTTCGTCCTTTAAAAGTTGTTCTTGGTAGAGTTTTTGAAGCCGTTCTTTCTCGTACTTATTGAGCAGAAAAAGGAAAACCAAGCTGATCACAACGAGGACATAAGCATATTGGCTCATAGGATATCTCCTTGTATAGTAAAGAAGTAGTAGTGAGTAAATCGAATTAGTCAATTCAAAATAGCAGAACAAGTCAGCAAAACTTGATAAGCCTCTAAACCAAATCGATATTATTTGGTTTGATGAATTAGTAAATCGTTTAGGCAATTCGCCATATAGCGATTGCCGTCAAGAGACTAGGAACTTTAGTTCCAGTCTCTTGTAACGATTTACATCTTCTCCGGCGCTTCCACTCCAAGCAAGCGAAGGGCTTCTTTGAGAACGACTGCGGTTGCGTAGCTGAGGGCTAGACGGCTGTTGCGTTCTGGACTTTCATCCAAGATACGGGTATGTGCGTAGTACTTGTTGAAGGCTTGAGCCAGACTAATTGCAAATTTAGCAATGATAGAAGGTTCAAAGTTATCCGCCGAACGGTTGATAATACGTGGGAAGTCTTGGATGAGTTTAATGATTTCCCAACTTTCAGCATCATTCAAGCTATAGTTGCCAGCTGTTTCTGGTTTGAAATCCGCTTTGCGTAAGATAGATTGGATACGAGCGTAAGCGTATTGAACGTAAGGTCCAGTTTCTCCCTCGAAGGACACCATAGCCTCTAGGTCGAAGTCATATCCATTTGTACGATCGGTCTTGAGGTCATAGAATTTAATGGCTCCAACCCCAACAGCATGTGCTACCTGGTCTTTATTTTCCAGTTCAGGATTTTTTGCTTCGATTTGGGCTTTGGCACGGCTAACAGCCTCTGCAACTGTAGGCTCTAACAAGATGACATTCCCTTTACGGGTAGAGAGTTTTTTCCCTTCTTTTGTAACCAAACCAAAAGGAACGTGAGTAATGTCGTCACTCCAATCGTAGCCCATCTCTTGCAAGACAGCTTTGAGCTGTTTAAAGTGGGCAGATTGCTCTTGACCAACGACGTAGATCGATTTGGCAAATTGGTATTCGTTTTTACGGTAAAGGGCTGCAGCCAAGTCACGTGTGATATAGAGAGTTGCACCATCAGATTTCTTGATAAGGGCTGGATGTTCAATTCCATATTTCTCAAGATTCACAACTTGGGCACCTTCTGACTCAACAAGAAGGCCTTTTTCAGAAAGAATGTCTACAACTGCATCCATCTTATCGTTGTAGAAGGCTTCTCCGTTGTAGCTGTCAAATTCGACTTGCAATTCATTGTAAAGGCGGTTAAATTCCACCAAACTTTCATCACGGAACCATTGCCAA
>ERZ773233.2052-NODE-2052-length-11354-cov-3.104434_pt1 | contig 11354 bp, 8 predicted proteins | sample MGYA00580991_ERZ773233 | MGnify/ENA primary metagenome ERZ773233 (study PRJEB29015, sample SAMEA2738178) | human oral metagenome | biome: human oral; feature: human-associated habitat; material: saliva | place: China | collected 2161 ...
AGTTTGAACTTGGCATTATCTGAGATAGAAACAAACCAATATGCACTTTCTGATTATTTAGGTAGAAGGAATTTGGTAGAAGATTCAGAATCATTTATGAAAATAATATATATAATGGATATTAACAATAAGATAAAATACGGAATTAAAGAATTCGAAACTAATTCTTCGCTAAGACAGATAAGTGATGTATTGATTAATTGATTTTAAATTAAGGAGCTTTCAAGTGAATATGCTTTTTGCAAGACAGCCTATTTTCAACACTGAAAATGCGGTTGTTGCATATGAATTTTTATATAGAAATGAAGTGACAGACGATATAAGTAACGATCTTGAAAAGACAGTAGATGTACTTACAAATGTCAATACATTTTTCTTTGATTATAGTATTGATACATCAAAAAAAATGTTCTCGAACTTTGATAGGAATCTTCTTCTTGACAATATCATGGATATACTTTCTCCTACAGAGCATGTCATTGAAATTCTGGAAACAGTAGAAGAAGAAAAGATAATAATAAATAGATTGAAAAATAATATAAAATATGTTAATGTATTGGCAACAACAAAATATTTCGGGAGGACGTGAACATGAAGCAGAATCAAAATGATACCGTAACAAAGACATCTAATACCGGTAGTACCCCCGGCAGTCAAAAAAAGTTACCGAAAAATCTTATCTTCGGTATAGCAGGTGCTATGGCTGCATTTCTTATTATTCTGATAGCCGTTTTGGCTATGAATTCAAGCAAAGTTATTGATTTAAATAAATATATCACTTTTGAGTCAAGCGGATATGACGGTTATGGACAGGCAAGTATAAGTATTGATTGGGAAAAGCTTGAAAAGGACTATGGCAAAAAGATAAAGTTCAGCAGTAAGGGAAAGAAAGAGTACGGAGTTTTGACCTATGCATTTGAGCCGGTGTATGTACTTCATGATGCCGTATCCGGAATAGAACTTGATAAGACCGAGAAGCTAAGCAATGGTGAAAAGGTTAAGTATACCTGGCTGGTAAATGATGAAACCGCGAAATATATGAATTACAAGTTAAAATATAAGGATGGAGAATATGAAATTTCCAAATTATATGAACTTGGTAAATTTGATCCTTTCAAAGATATAAAGTTGGAATTTTCAGGGATTGCGCCGGAGGGAGAAGCTAAGTTTACTTATACCGGTGACGATATAATAAGTAAAAACAAGTTTAAGATTGATAAGCATGATAACCTCAAAAACGATGATGTAGTGACAATAAGTCTTGATCTTAATGAAGATGAAATCAGCTTCCTTGCAAAAAGATACGGAAGGGTACCTGAGAAAATGAGCGAAAGTTATACAGTATCGGGACTTGAAACTTATGTAACAAAATACAGCGAGTTTCCGGAAGATTTTATAAAAGAAGCAAATGATAAGGCAAAAGAGGTTATTAAAGAATATACAGACAGTGCATATGGTGACGGCACTACACTTTCAGATTTAAAGTATGAAGGCTATCTTTTCAAAACAAATGTGGACGGATATAATGTATTATACATTATTTACAGCAGAGTACTTACAAGTGTGGAACATAAATATGTGACTACAAAGATGTACTATCCTGTGGCATTTAGGACACTAATGCTTAGTGATAAGGTAAGCTATAAGACAGGTCCGGAGTTGGTTGGCAAATCATATGGTGTCGGAGATAACAGTGATACAAAGGGATATAAGTTCCCAAGTGAGCTTTATGTAAGCAACTATAAGAATATAGTTACAGAAGCCGGAGACGGTTTTGAAAAGTTTAAGGAACAGTCCTATGTACATAAACTTGAAGATATGACCGACGAATACAGAAAAGCATTGCAAGATGAGGCAAGAGTAACTTTGGATGCATATATTGCAAAAGATTATAAGCCTAATATGCAGGTGAGCGATATTGAGTTTGCCGGAGAGTATTTACAGTATACATCAGATGACAAGCGTCAGTTTAACGGTACAAATATATACTTTGTAGTGTTTAAGGCTAATTTGTCGGACGCAAACGGTAAATTCCCTACTACCACAATTTATTATCCTATAGAATATACCTATATAATGAAATTAAGTGATAATGATTTTACCGCAGCCAATAATACAAGTGTTTTCCTTAACTACACAACTCTTCCAAATACCTACGATACGACAAGAGGTTTTATAGACGGTAATGAGATGTACAATAAAATAATAAGCAACCGTACAAAGTTATACGAGTATCAAGTCAGCGACAGTTTAAAGCAATTTGGAGAATAATAATAAATATTTTATGCTTATATAAGCAAATATGTAGAATAGTAAAAAAGGGGCTGACAGTCAGCCCCTCTTTTATAACGTAATCGTTTGAATATTGGACAAATCTAAAGTAACAGTAGCTGTTTTAAAGTGTATTTCATATAATAACAATAAATTTCCTGCATGTTCTATCGTGTTTTTGTAATCGGGTATCTTGTTACAAAAGCAATCTGCCAAATCAAAAATAGTTTGCTTGCTTCTTACGGCAATTCCTCTTGCCTTTATATGTTCATTGCCATTTGTGGGGATTGTTGTAAAGGCTACATTTCGATTTTGATCTATTTCTTGTACTTTTTTATTATCTTTAAAGGTTGCAAAGTATATGACATTATTTTTAGGATTAAAATAATAGTTGACTATTCTGACATTTGGATTGCCGTCTGTTCCGACGGTTGACAAAGCAAGGTCAGTCTGTGTAGTCATGATTCTTTGGAATTCTTTTAGTGCATCCATGAAAACCTCCGTTTATTTATAATAAATGAATAATACAATACCGAAAAAGGTTTATCAAGCCGATATTGCGTGCAACTCAATACCAACTTGGAATAGACATAAAAGCTCATTTGATGTATACTTTTCTCTATATAAGATATCAAAAGATATCGTCTAAATATTTAGATATAGAGAAAAAGGGGAAGCCATGATTGATATTAAATTTTTAAGAGAAAATCCGGATGTTGTAAGACAGAATATAAAAAACAAATTTCAGGATTTCAAACTTCCAATGGTTGATGAAGTTATAGAACTTGACGAGAAGCTTAGAAAGGCAAAGACTGAGGCTGATGAGCTCAGATCAAAGAGAAACAAGATCTCAAAAGAGATCGGAGCTTTGATGGCACAGGGCAAAAAAGAAGAAGCCGAACAGGTAAAGGCATCTGTAGCAAGTATCGGTGAGACATTGGCAAGTTTGGAGCCGCTTGAGGCTGAGCTTGAAGAAAAAGTAAAGAAGATCATGATGACTATTCCAAATATCATTGATCCGAGTGTACCTATAGGTAAGGATGACAGTGAGAATGTGGAAATCGAGAAATTCGGGGAGCCTTTTGTACCTGAGTTTGAAATACCTTATCATACAGATATCATGGAGAAACTTAACGGTATAGACCTTGACAGTGCAAGAAAGGTAGCAGGAAACGGATTCTACTATCTTATGGGAGATATTGCAAGACTTCATTCAGCAGTAATATCCTATGCCAGAGATTTTATGATTGAGAGAGGATTTACATACTGTGTACCGCCTTTCATGATCAGATCTGAAGTAGTTACAGGTGTAATGAGCTTTGCGGAAATGGATGCCATGATGTACAAGATTGAGGGAGAAGACCTTTATCTTATCGGTACAAGTGAGCACTCTATGATCGGAAAATTTATTGATACATTAAATGATGAGTCTAAGTTGCCATATACACTTACATCTTATTCACCATGCTTCAGAAAAGAAAAGGGAGCACATGGTATTGAGGAGAGAGGTGTTTATCGTATCCATCAGTTTGAGAAGCAGGAAATGATAGTTGTTTGCAAGCCTGAAGAGTCAAAGATGTGGTATGAGAAATTATGGCAAAATACCGTAGATCTTTTCAGATCTCTTGATATTCCTGTAAGAACACTTGAGTGTTGTTCGGGAGATCTTGCAGATCTTAAGGTGAAATCATGTGACGTAGAGGCATGGTCACCAAGACAGAAGAAGTACTTTGAAGTAGGAAGCTGCTCAAATCTTGGAGATGCACAGAGCAGAAGACTTAGAATCAGAGTAAAAGATGAAAACGGAAATAAATATTTTGCACACACACTCAATAATACAGTGGTTGCACCACCTCGTATGCTTATCGCATTCCTTGAGAACAATCTCAATGAAGACGGAAGCATAAGAATACCGGTAGCACTCAGACCTTATATGGGTGGAAAAGAAGTTATAAAAGGTTAAAAATATTACACCCTGTAGAATATACAGGGTGTATATTGTAATGAAAGGGATAGAAAATGAAATTTTCATTTGCACATTTCAATTTTAATGTACTCGATTTAGAGAGAAGTTTGAAGTTTTATAAGGAAGCACTTGGTCTTGAGCCTGTAAGAACAAAGGAAGCGGCTGACGGATCATTCACTTTGGTTTATCTTGGTGATAAAGAAACAGGATTTCAGCTTGAACTTACTTATTTGAGAGACAGAAAAGAGCCATATAATTTAGGAGAGCTTGAATATCATCTTGCGCTTGAAACAGAGAATATGGAAGCGGCTCATGCGTTACATGAAAAGCTTGGCGTAATATGCTATGAGAATCCGTGTATGGGAATATATTTTATAAGTGATCCGGACGGATATTGGATAGAGATAGTACCTAAAAAATAAAAGTTTATAGAATCAGAGGTAAATATGGCGAAGATACAGATGATTACTCCTCTTGTTGAGATGGATGGAGATGAGATGACAAGGATTCTGTGGAAGATGATTAAGGACGAGCTTATTCTTCCATTTGTAGATTTGAAGAGTGAATATTATGACTTGGGATTAAAGCACAGAGATGAAACAGACGACAAGGTAACTGTGGAGTCGGCAAATGCTACAAAGAGACTTGGAGTGGCTGTAAAATGTGCCACCATCACTCCTAATGCCGCAAGAGTAAAAGAATATGACTTAAAGGAGATGTGGAAATCTCCAAACGGTACTATCAGAGCTATCTTAGACGGAACAGTGTTTAGAAAGCCTATATTGGTGAAGGGTATTGAGCCTAATGTCAGAACATGGAAAAAGCCGATAACCATTGCACGTCATGCCTATGGCGATGTATCCAAAAATACGGAGATGATTATTGAAAAACCATAGATGGACCGGGCAAGGTGGAGCTGGTATATACAGACAGCAAGGGCAATGAAAAGAGAAGCCTTGTACATGAATTTAAATCTGCCGGTATTGCACAGGGAGTTCACAATCTGGATTCATCTATTGAAAGCTTTGCAAGAGCCTGTTTTGAATATGCGCTGAGTCAAAAAGAGGATCTTTGGTTTGCTACAAAGGATACCATATCAAAGCAGTATGATCATACCTTTAAGGATATTTTTGAGGAAATATATGAAAAGGAATATAAGGAGAAGTTTGAAAAGGCGAATATCACATACTTCTACACACTTATAGATGATGCGGTTGCCAGAGTTATGAAATCTGAGGGTGGATTTATCTGGGCATGTAAAAACTATGACGGAGATGTAATGAGCGATATGCTCTCATCTGCATTCGGATCTCTTGCAATGATGACTTCTGTACTTGTTTCACCTGACGGTTGCTATGAATATGAGGCGGCACATGGTACGGTTCAAAGACATTATTATAAATATTTAAAGGGTGAAAGTACTTCTTCAAATTCGGTAGCTACCATCTTTGCTTGGAGCGGGGCGCTAAGAAAGAGGGGAGAACTTGATAATCTTCCTGATTTGGTGGATTTTGCAAACAGACTTGAGAAGGCAACACTTGATACTATAGAGTCCGGTAAGATGACAGGTGATCTTGGTGCGATTTCAAGCTTAGAGAATATACAAGTTTTAAACAGTGAAGAATTTATACATGAGATTGCAAAGAAGTTGCAATAATGTGGTATTGACTGAGGGTTTACCTCATACATAACAATGGATGGCAGTTTCCTATGGAAGCTGCCATTTTTAGGAGAAATATGGGATACAGATTTTACTTTGGAGCATCGGGTACCGGGAAAACCTATAGAGCTTTTAGCGATATTATAAATGAGTCTATAAAGAACAGGGAAAAAAGATATTTTATTATTGTACCTGAGCAGTTCACTATGCAGACTCAAAAAGATATAGTGCAGATGCATCCGAATCATGCAAGCAATAATATAGATGTACTAAGCTTTAACAGACTTGCATACAGAATTTTTGAAGAGCTGGATATTGAAAATCCTAAGCTTCTTGACGAGCTTGATAAGGCACTTATACTGAGAAAGATAGCAAATCAGGTAGAGTTAAAGGCATGGAAAAAGCAGTTTCAAAAAGCAGGTTTTATAGACAATATAAAATCTCTTATATCGGAGTTTATGCAATATGATATCAGTGATGAATTTATAAAAGAGCAACAGGAAAATAATGAAGTAAACTCCTTATTAAAAATAAAACTTGAAGATATTTATAAGTTGAAAAAGGGTTTTGGAGAATATATAGCCGGAAAGTATTTTACCAATGAACAGGTACTTGATATATTAAATCAAAATATCGAAAACAGTGAATTACTAAAAGAATCTGTCATATTATTTGACGGTTATACCGGATTTACTCCGGTACAAAATCGCATAGTTGAAAATCTTATGAAGGTGGCAAAAGAAGTGAGATTTTCGATAACTTTGGGAAAGGGCATAAATCCTGATGTAAAGTCATCTGAAAGTGATTTATTTTTTATAAGTACGAAGATGATTTCTCAAATCAATGATATGGCAAAAAGATGTGATATCAAAAGGCTGCCTGATATAAATCTAAATACAGGTGAAGTGCACAGGTTTAAACATTCAAAGGATTTGGCATTTTTTGAAGAGCATTTTTTAAGATATGACGGAAAAAAAGCAAAACAGGTTTCAGATATTGAGATAAATCATCTGCTGAACCCTTTGGATGAGATAGATTTTGTGGCAAATAAGATATTAAAAATGGTAAAGGATGAGGGCTACAGATACAGAGATATTGCGATAATATACGGAGATTTGGAAGGTGTATCAGGCTCACTTACAAACAGATTTTATCAGCTTGAAATCCCGTACTATCTTGATGAAAAGATGGATATAAACAATAATGAACTGGTGGAGCTTATAAATGCTTTTATTGCTTTAATAAGTGAGAATTTTTCATATGATGCGGTCAACAGGTTTTTAAGACTTGGACTTTTAAATTTTGACTATAGGATGGTATCATTACTTGATAATTATCTGTTGGAAACCGGAATTAGAGGATATAAAAGACTGCATACTGATTTTACATATTTGCCTAAGAGTTTTTCAGAGACTGAACTTGAAGAGATAAACGAGTTTAAAAATACCGCACTAAAAAAAATATCTCCGCTTTATAAGGCGATGAGTAAGAGTAAAATAAATATAAATGATGTATGTGATGCCTTCAGGAAAATATTTGATGAGCTGGGGATAGAGGAAAAGCTTGATAATGTAAAAAAAGAGCTTGAACTTAGTAATGATATAAAAAGAGCCAGAGAGTATGAGGGTGTACTTGATGAGGTACTAAGTCTTTTTGAAAGACTTGAGCTGATACTTGAAGGTGAAAATATAACAAAAAAGGAGCTCTCAGATCTTTTGCATACAGGCTTTGAGGAGATAAAGCTCGGTATGATACCTGACAGGGTTGACAGGGTGGTTATAGGTGATTTAAAAAGAACCAGACTTAGCAGTATAAAGGCATTATTTGTATGTGGAGCAAACGACGGTTCCTTGCCCACAGTAAAGGATGCAGGCGGACTTATAAATGACAGGGAAAAAAGAGAACTTAAGTCTATCGGATTTAATCTTTCAGATACTGTCAGAGAAGATTTATATACAGGAAGATTTTATTTATATCAGGTGCTTACAAAGCCTTCAAACAAGCTCTTTGTAAGTCTTACAGGTATGGATTTTGAGGGTAAGAGTTGCAGGCCGTCAATACTTATAAATATGATAAAGAATATTTTCCCAAATATTGAAATAAAAAATCAAAAAGAGACTGAAATATACTCAAGATTTGAAGCCGAGGAATATTTGACCGACAATCTTAGAAAACTGAGAGCGAAAGAGAATGTTGATGAAGATTTTTTAAGGTATGTAGCTTCATTTTTTGATAAAGAATTTATCAGAAAGCTTACAACTTTTGCTATGTACATATACCGTGACTCGGGTATCGGAGAAAGTGCCGCAAGGGAATTGTTCGGTGAGGAGCTTCGTGTAAGTGTAACAAGACTTGAAAACTATAACGGATGTCCTTTTGAGCATTTTATCAGCTACGGTTTGGGAGTTGAAGAAAGGCAGGTACATTCATTTAAGGCTTCCGATATAGGTACTTTGGTACATGAGATGCTTGAAAGATGCTTCAGATATGCCAAAGCAAGAAAGAAAACCATTGCAACTATGGATGAAACGGAACTTTACTCTCTTGTGGATGAAGCTGTAAAAGAAAGCATGGCATCAGAGAAAAGTACTATATTTGAAGAGAGTAAAAAGTCAAAGTTTCAACTTGAAAAGATAGTAAGAATGACAAAGCTTACAATGATGGTACTTGCAAAGCAAATTGCCGCCGGAAACTTTAAACCTTTTGATTTTGAAAGAATCTTTGGAGAAAAGGACAATCTTGAAGCCTTAAATATCGATTTAAAAAACGGAGCTAAAATGTATCTCAGAGGAAAGATTGACAGAGTGGATACCTGTGATACAGACGGAAAAACTCTTGTAAAAATAATAGATTACAAGACCGGAAATACGAAATGGGAAATAGATATGCCATATTATGGAAGAGCATTACAGCTGGTGATATACCTTGATGCTGTAATGGAGCAGCTCGCAAAATCGGGTAAAGAGATATTACCTGCGGCATTTTTCTATTATCATATAGATACACCTTTCCTTACCAGAGATGAAGCAAAAAATGAGAATGCCGTTTTAAACAAGCTAAAGCCCAGCGGTATAGTAAATACGGATCTTGATATAATAAAAAATCTGGACAGAAGTTTTGAAACAGAGAGTGATGTAATACCTGTTTCAACTAAAAAAGACGGAAGTTTTGCAAAATCTGCAAGTGTTGCAAGTACAAAGAGAATAAATTTTCTTAGAGAGTATGTAAGACAAAAGGCAAAGAATACTGCTGAGAATATTTTAAGCGGTGAGATAAGTATAAAGCCTTCATTAAGGAGAGGTTTAGCAAAATGTGATTACTGCCCATATACTGCCATATGCGGTTTTGATGAGGGAATAGAAGGATTTTCATACAATAGCTTGATACCGATAAAGGATGATGAAATTTGGGAAAAAATGGAGAGTGAAAAAAATGTGGACTGAGGCACAACAGGCGGCAATAGATATAAAAAAGGGCAGTATATTGGTATCTGCAGCAGCCGGAAGCGGAAAGACCGCAGTACTGGTCGAGAGAATTATAAAAAAGATTACAGACAGTAAAAATCCTATAGATGTGGACACTCTTTTGGTGATGACCTTTACCAGAGCCGCAGCGGCTTCCATGAAGGAGAAAATCTATAATGCTCTTTTAAAGGAAATGGAAAAGCATGATAATGATTCCAAAGAATTTAAAAGATTAAAGGAGCAGTCAATACTTCTTTCATCAGCGAAGATAATGACCACTGACAGCTTTTGTCTTTCAATATTAAAGGAAAATATAGATAAAATAGATATAGATCCGGCCTTCAGTGTAGCTGATGAGAGCGAAATATCACTTTTAAGAGCCGACACGATGGAGGAGCTTTTGGAAAGTGAGTATGAAGTAGGAAGTGAAGACTTTATTGAACTTTCAGATGCCTTTGCAAATACTAAAGGAGATAAAAGCATATCGGAGTTTATTGAAAAACTGTATCGCTTTGCAATCAGCAAGCCATGGCCGGAAGAATGGTTGAATTCATTAAACGAAAAGGGAGATGAGTGGCAGAAATATATTTTCAAAGAGATAATCAGAAGTATTGATTCAATTTTGTCTGATATAAAGGAAATAATAGAGATTTGTAATGAGGATGAAGGTCCTGTGCAATATCTTGATAATGTCTTGGAAGAGCAATCAAGTATCGGCAATATAAAAAATGCTAAAGATATATTTGAGCTGTCTGAAAAGTTGAATAATGTAAGCTTCGGAAGACTAAAGTCCGTAAAGGGTGGCAATGAAGAATTAAAGGAAAAGGCCAAGGGACTCAGAGATTCATATAAGAAAGCTATATCAAAGCTTTCAGAGGAGTATTGCTTTGATAAAAAAAGACTTTTAGAAGAGGAAGAAAAAGAAAAAGCAAAGATCAGAGCAATAGTAGATTTGACAAAGAAGTATATTGCGCTTTTCAATGAAAAGAAGAGGGACAAAAATATTGTAGACTTTTCGGATATAGAGCATATGGCACTGAGAATACTTTTGGATGAAAATAAAAATCCTACAGAGATTGCAAAGCGTTATAGAAAAGAATTCAGTGAAATATATATTGATGAGTATCAGGATTCAAACTACTTGCAGGAAGCCATTGTGGCGGCTATCGAAAAGAACAATGTATTTATGGTAGGTGATGTAAAGCAGTCTATATACGGTTTTCGTCAGGCTTCGCCCGGGCTTTTTATGGACAAGTATAAGAGGTTTTCACACTTTGAGAAGGCTGATTTTGATGATGAAACACAAAAGAAGGTAATTTTAAGTAAAAATTTCAGAAGCCGCAGTAATGTGCTTAGTTCCGCCAATGTTATTTTCAAAAAGATTATGAAAGAAAATACAGGTGGAATTGAGTACGATGATGATGCGGCACTCTATCTCGGTGCGGATTTTAAAGAGGGAAAAGAATATATCAGTGAGATAATGCTGACACAGACCTCAGATATTGAGGATGATACCAATGCTATAGAACTTGAGGCAAGGGCCATAGCAAAGAGAATCAAGGAGCTTAAGACGGAGCTTAAAGTGGGTGACGGCAGAGATTTAAAGTACAGTGATATTGTTATCCTTGTTCGCAACAATATTGGTGAGAGTATTGCAAAGGTGTTAAATGATGAAAACATTCCTGCATATGCTGAAAATAATAAGGGATATTTTAAGACCTTTGAGGTAAGAAAGATACTTGCTATACTTGCGGCAATCGACAATCCTTATTCAGATGTGGACCTTACAGCATTTCTCAACTCAAATTTGGTTGGAATAACCGATTTGGAGCTTGCAAATATTGTTTCAGCTTACAGAAAATCAAAGAATATTGAAAAGTCGGCAAAGATAAGAATGATGGATGCCATTTTGTATGAGGGAAGCGAAAGCAATATTGAGCTTGAAACAAGAGAAAAAATAAAGACTGCGCTAAAATTTTTAGATAAATACAGG
>ERZ773233.2053-NODE-2053-length-11353-cov-2.847318_pt1 | contig 11353 bp, 10 predicted proteins | sample MGYA00580991_ERZ773233 | MGnify/ENA primary metagenome ERZ773233 (study PRJEB29015, sample SAMEA2738178) | human oral metagenome | biome: human oral; feature: human-associated habitat; material: saliva | place: China | collected 2161 ...
TAGGCGCAGATGAGTTATTGCGATTTTTGACTTAAATTATCTATTACGCTTTAGACATGGCAGCAACTTCTGCTGCGAAGTCGGTTTCTACTTTCTCGATACCTTCGCCCACTTCTAAGCGGATGAAGTTAGAGATTTCAGCACCTTTTTCTTTTAACAAATCACCAACGGATTTAGATGGATCCATCACGAAAGGTTGACCGGTTAAAGAAACTTCGCCCGTGAATTTCTTCATGCGGCCTTCAACCATTTTTTCTGCGATTTCGCGTGGATTGCATTGCGATATCCACTTGGATGTTACGCTCATGTTCAACCACATCAGCCGGAACATCACTTGGGTTAACATAGTCTGGACGGCTTGCTGCAACGTGCATTGCGATGTGTTTTAACAATTCATCGTCTGCGCCTTTACCCGCCACTAATACACCGATTTTCGCACCGTGTAAGTAAGAGCCCACAACATCGCCCTCGATGTAAGCAACACGACGGATGGTCATGTTTTCACCGATTTTTGCCACTAATGCAGCACGTTTTTCTTCAAATTGCGCTTGAAGTTGTTCGATGGTTGCGCCTTTGTGTGCTGCTGCGTAGTCTGCCACTTCGTTGGCTAAACCTAAGAAACCGGCATCTTTTGCGACGAAGTCAGTTTCACAGTTCATTTCAACTAATACGCCGAAACCATTTTGTACGCGAGCAAGGATAACACCTTCAGCTGCAACACGGCCTGCTTTTTTAGCTGCTTTAGCTTGACCAGATTTACGCATGTTGTCGATTGCTAACTCGATATCACCGTTTGCTTCAACTAATGCTTTTTTACATTCCATCATACCGGCACCGGTACGTTCACGAAGTTCTTTTACTAATGATGCTGTGATTTCAGCCATTTTAAAAATCCTCTGTCGAAAGTACGATTTATTTTGACCGCACTTTTAGATAAAAATATAGGGGCTAAATTTTAGCCCCTATGCCAATTAATCGTTTGATTATTAAGGGCTTCGCCTTATTGCAAAACTTAAATTATTCTGCGTCAGCTGCTAATTCTTCAGCAACTTGAGTTTCGTTACCACGACCTTCTTTAACCGCTGCTGCAGCTGCAGAAACGTAAAGTTGGATAGCACGAGTCGCATCATCGTTACCAGGGATAACGAAATCTACGCCAGCTGGAGTTGAGTTAGTATCAACGATAGCAAATACAGGAATACCTAGGTTGTTTGCTTCTTTAACAGCGATATGTTCGTGGTCTGCACCGATAACGAATAACGCATCCGGTAAGCCACCCATATCTTTGATACCGCCAAGGCTTAATTCAAGTTTTTCCATCTCACGGGTACGCATTAACGCTTCTTTTTTGGTTAATTTGTCAAAAGTACCGTCTTGAGATTGAGTTTCTAAATCTTTTAAACGTTTAATTGATTGACGAACGGTTTTCCAGTTAGTCAACATACCACCTAACCAACGGTGGTTTACGTAATATTGTTGACAGTCTAATGCTGCAGCTTGTACTGCTTCTTGAGCCGCGCGTTTAGTACCAACGAATAATACTTTACCGTTGTTGCTAGCAATGCGAGTTAATTCCGCTAAAGCTTCGTTGAATAAAGGTAAAGTTTTTTCTAAGTTGATGATATGAACACCGTTACGAGCACCAAAAATGAAAGGTTTCATTTGTGGGTTCCAGTAACGAGTTTGGTGTCCGAAGTGTACGCCCGCGTTGATCATGTCGCGCATTGAAACTTGTGCCATAATATTTTCCTTTTGTTGGGGTTGAGCCTCCACATATCAGCTAATCGACCGTTTGGCACCCCGATTAAGCCTTAATGATATGTGTGTGTTGTTAATAATTAAAAACGCTGCTTTTGAAACCCAAAAACAGCGGTGCGATTTATACCATAAAGTGCGGTCAAAAACCAGTTTATTTTGTTAAATTCATCACTTTTCTTGCTTTAATAAACAATAAAGGGGGACGATGCCGCAAATCTTTAAATTCATCATGCCATTGTGGTTGCTCGGCTAACATTGGCTCAGCCATTTGTTCAATTTGAAAACCCGCAGCAATTAAATCATTAATAATCGTTGCTGTCGTGCGGTGATACGTTTTAAAAGGTTGTTGAAACCAATTTCGCTCTCTCAGTCCTTCATCACGGTAATGATTTAAATGATAAGCGACTTGCTGTTTTTTCTCATTTTTTTCCCAGCGCTCCCCTTCTTTATGGCAAGTTGTAATCGGATGCTCTTGGGAAAAAACTAGTGTGCCATTAGGCTTAAGCTTGTTGGCTATCATTGCTAATAAAGCGGGAAAATCCTCAATATAATGAAAAGCAAAAGAGCTGGTAATGACATCAAAATCACTTTCTGGCAATTCCGTTAATTTTTCCATCGGTAACTGATATAACGAAAAACGTCCAGAAAATTGACCGCACTTTTGCAGATCTTGTTCAGCTTGCTCTAGCATTTTAGCTGAAAGATCTGTTCCTACTACTCTCTCCGCATTGCGTTCTAAATAGAGTTGCAAATGTCCGCCCGTTCCACAACCTAGATCGAGCAATTTTTTTCCTTGTAAATCAGGTAACAGGGAAAGCATTGTCGGCTTTTCTACTATTTCATTGAGACTGATTGGGTTAGATCGAAGTTTTTGATAAAGTGCAAAGAAGTTTTCTTTATCGTAAACGCTCGTTTTGTTACTCATCTCGTTTCCTATGTAAAATTAAAAAGGGCGTATAAAATACGCCCTACAATATTAACGCGAAAACTTATCCTGCGAAACTTGCAAACCATCCTAAGTTTGCGCCTACTTGCGCCACAATATTTAACACGCCGAATAAGATCACAAAGCCAATCATAAAATTACCGCCATACACTTTATAAGTTGCATTTGGGAATTTTTGGCGACTTGCTTTAGCAAGTAGTGCTGGCACGATTGCTGCCCAAATGGTTGCGGCTAATCCGGCATAACCAATAGCAATCACAAAACCATAAGGAAATTGTAAACTTAACAATAGTGGAGGTAAGAACGTCACCAATGTGGTTTTTGTTCTGCCTAATACGCTGTCATCAAATTTAAATAAGTCGGCAATATAGTCAAATAAACCTAACGTTACCCCTAAGAATGAGGTTGCAATAGCCATATAAGCAAAGAAATTCAACACAACTGCAATGTATTCCACTTCAATATATTTGTGTAATGCTTCTAATAATGCCGATACATCGCCGCCTTTTTCAATTACGGGTGCAAATTCTGTACGCGGTAAATTACCTTGCACCGCAAGCTGCCATAAGATGTAAATCACTAAAGCTAAGCCTGTACCAATAAAGATCGATTTCATTACACGACTACCATCGCGATCGTAATATTTTACGAGACTCGGTACATTTCCATGGAAACCGAAAGACACTAAGCAAACAGGAAGTGCGGTCAATAAATAAGGTAAATAAGTTTGCTCACCTTCTGCAATACTATTGAATAACACTTCTGTTTTTACAGAGCTCAATAAACCTGCAGTAGAAAGGAAGAAAGCGACTACCATCCCAACAATCAATACTGTTGTGAAACGGTCCACCGCTTTAGTAGAAAGCCATACAAAAGCCGCAAGAATAAAACAGAAAATTAAGGAACCTGAAGTACGTCCAATATCGACCGCACTTTCAGCGGAACCAAAGGCTTGATTAAGCAAGTTTTGTGTAATACCGCCGCCAGAGGTGATATAAGCATAAGTTAAAATATACAAGACGAAAGCCACAGAAAGACCATTGATAATATTCCAACCTTTTCCTAACAAATCTTTCACGATGGTGTCAAAGCTTGAGCCGGTAGGATAATGTAAGTTGGCTTCTAAGATCATCAAACCTGATGTGGTCATACAGAACCAAGTGTAAACCAAAGCCAAAATAGAGCCGATAAACCATACACCTGCTGTCGAGGTTGGGTTAGCAAGCATACCAGCACCAATTGCGGTACCTGCAATAATCATGGCGCCGCCTAATAAAGAAGGAGATTTTTTTATTGTCATAGTAAAGTCCTAGAATATAATTTTGCACTATTATAATAGTACAAAATTAAAAGGCAATCTTTTTATATCGACAACAATAAAGAAACTTATATAATATTGATGCTTTAACCAAAAAGGACTTAATTATGAAAAAACAACTTAAAAGCTTTGCTTTTGCTGCGTTAGCGGGTGTTGTATTAACTTCCTGTGCTGATTCAGCCTCTATCAATCAACAGGCTGCAAGTAGCTATACCCAAGAAATGGGTAATATGCGTGCACATGGTGTAATTGATACTTCATCAAAAACTGCAAAACGTGTTCATGCCGTGTTTAATAAAATGGTCCCTTATGCAGACCAAGCGAATGAAACTGGACAACAATTTAACTGGCAAATCAATGTCATTAAATCAAAAGAATTGAATGCTTGGGCAATGCCAGGCGGTAAAATGGCATTCTACACAGGTTTAGTGGATACCTTACAGTTAAACGATAATGAAATTGCTGTTGTAATGGGTCACGAAATGGCACACGCTTTAAAAGAACACGGTAAAGCGAAAGTGAATTTTGGTATGGCTACTAATATTGCAGCAAGTTTAGGTCATGCCGCCCTTTCTACTGTTATTGGCTCAAGCGCAAGTGAATTAGCAGTAGGTTTAACCAAAGACTTTGCTTTAGATAAACCTTACTCTCGTAGTGCAGAAACTGAAGCGGATGAAGTAGGTTTAATGCTAATGGCTCGCTCAGGTTACAATCCACAAGTTGCGCCTGGTTTATGGCAAAAAATGGCTAAAGCCTCAGGTGGTTCTAAAGGGGCGCTTGATGTGTTAGCTTCTACTCACCCGAGTGATGAATCTCGCCAAGAAAACTTACAACGCTTATTACCAGAAGCGATGGAGCTTTATAAAGCCGCTAAAAATAAAAATGGCTAAATAAAACGGTCTAAAATTGACCGCACTTTCATAAATAAAAAGCGAACACCATGTTCGCTTTTTTAATATCTAAAAGAAAACCGCACTTTAAAAATCAAAGTGCGGTTTGTTTTTATCGTATTTTCAATTAATGTTGTTCGTTAATGTGACCTTCAATTGGTTTCACATTTTCATCAAATACTGGCAACGGCTTGTGTTCGCTTGCAATGTAAGAATAAATCACTGGCAACACGAATAAGGTAAACAATGTACCGATTGCCAAACCAGCTACGATAACGATACCCATACTGAAACGAGACACCGCACCCGCACCTGTTGCATAAAGCAACGGTACAAGACCTGCAATCATCGCAGCGGTTGTCATCAGAATTGGACGTAAACGTACTTTAGCCGCTTCGGTAATCGCTTCAATACGCGTTTTACCATGATTTAACTGCTCTTCTTTCGCTACTTCACACATCAAAATACCGTGTTTCGTAATAAGACCAACTAAGGTAATCAAACCAACTTGTGAGTAGATATTGAGTGTCGTTCCTGCAACACCTACAAATCCGAAGGCATTTAAGGCTAACAATGCACCACTCACCGCTAACGGAACAGAAATCATAATCACGATTGGATCGCGAATTGATTCAAACTGAATCGCCAAGACTAAGAAAATAATCACCACTGCGAGTAAGAAAGTCACGGCAAGTGCATTACCTTCTTGTACTAACTGACGCGCTTCACTTTTAAAGTCATAGTTATAACCCTGTGGTAAGGTATTTTTCGCATTGTCCTGTAACCATTGGATCGCATCACCAATTGAAGTACCTGGCATCGGTACAGCACTAATCACCGCAGAGTTTAACTGGCTGAAACGAGACAATGTACTTGGTTGCGGTTCCAATGTAGCCGTCACCAAGCTGCTTAATGGAACAGAGGTACCATTTGCCGCAGTGACGTAATACTTATTAAAACTTTCCGGTGATAAACGATTGTCACGTTTTACTTGGGAAATAATTTTATAAGCACGGCCATCAATATCCACTCGTTCAATGGTTGCGGCTGATAAGAAACTCCCTAACGTACGGCTGATTTGTTGCATTGTAATACCGTAAGTCCCCGCTTTTTCACGGTCGATCTTAATACGCATTTGAGCCGTATCAAATTTAAGATCAAGATCGGTATAAACAAACTTACTGGATTTCTGCATATCCTCTAAGAATTTGCCAGCTACATTCGCTAAATCACGATAGTCTTGTGACGTACTAATCACAAAGCCAATTGGCGGTCCCATCTCCCCTGTATCAATTTCTGGGAACGCAAAGCCTTGTACAGACACTTCAGGAATGGATTTCGCTTTTTCATTCAACTCTTTCATGATTGCTGTTTGGCTTTTAGAGCGTTCTTTCCAATCTTTTAAAGTCACAACGTTTAAAGATTGGTTAGAACTTGGTGCCCCTGCAATCGTCATTGCAAACTGCACTTCTGGCGTATTCGTTAAGATCTCTTGATAAGGTGCCATCGCATTTTGCACATAATCTACGTTCACATTCGAAGGTGCAGAACCGATTGCCAAAAATGCGCCCTTGTCTTCCGTTGGTGTTAATTCACTCGAAAGTGATTTAAACAATACCGGTAAGGTTGCAAAGATAATTGCCGCAAACATCAACATACATTTACGGTTTACCATCACCAAATCAAGTACATACGCATAAGCTGCATTCACTTTACTAAGGGTATGCTCTACTCTTTGTTCCAATTTACTTGGAGCCTCGTTGGATTTCAGCAATTTACTGGTCATCATTGGTGAAAGCGTTAATGCCACGATACCCGAAATAAATACTGCCCCTGCAAGGGTTAAGGCGAACTCTTTAAACAAGGAACCCGTAATGCCACCCATTAATGCCATTGGAGAATATACCGCAATCAAGGCTATAGTCATGGAAATAACCGGAACGGCAATTTCACGCGTACCAATAATCGCCGCACGGAATGGTGTTTCACCTAACTTAATGTGGCGGTCTACGTTTTCCAATACCACAATCGCATCATCCACCACCAAACCGATAGCCAGAATCAATGCTAGCAACGTCATCAAGTTAATGGAGAAATCAAATGATTGAAGCAACATAATTACCCCGATTAATGAAATCGGAATGGTGATAACCGGGATTAAAATCGCACGGAATGAACCAATAAACATGGTAATCACCACCAATACGATCAGCGTTGCCTCAACAATCGTTTTGATTACTTCATTAATTGAGTTATTAATCGCAATTGTACGGTCATATAAGATGTCAGATTCAATAGCATCCGGTAGATTATTTTTAATACTGTCATATAGCGGACGCACTTTCGCAGCTACTGTTAATGGGTTTGCTGACGAGGTTGGGTTAATCGCTAATACAACCGAATCTGCGCCATTCGCTACCGCACGTGAGCTATCGCTTGATTTATTTAACTCAATATCGGCAATATCGCGTAAACGTACTAACTTATCACCGTTAGACGTCACAATTAAGTTACCTAATTCTTCAACCGATTTTGTCGTGGTTTCTACTTTGTTTTTATAGGTCACAAAATAGCCATTATCATTACCAGCCGCCGTTTGAACGTTATTCGCCGATAATGCTGACATCACCTGTGTCGCCGAAAGGTTTTGAGCCGCCATTTTTTCTGGATCTAACCAAACGCGAAGTGCGTACTCTGATGCACCAAAAATATCTACACTTGCCACACCTTCTACGGTAAAGAATTGAGGTTTTACTACACGTTGAATGTAGTCAGTTACTTGGCTTGCATCAAGTTTGTTAGAACGGAAACTAATATACATAATCCCCGAACCACCGGTTGATGAAGAAATCGTTGGATCTTCAATACCACTTGGCAATTCAGAACGAACTGAGTTAACTTTAGCTAAAACATCTGCCAATGCCGCATTCGGATCCGTATTTAATTTCATTTTTACGGTGACTGTTGAAGTGCTTGGGCTAGAGCTTGAAGACATATAGTCCACATTGTCCGCTTGCGCTACCGCTTCTTCAATTTTCGAGGTCACAAATGCCTGAATTAAGTTTGCATCCGCCCCTGGGTAAACCGTGCTCACCGTAATCACCGTCGTGGTCATTTTCGGATATTCACGCACAGCCAATTTCGAGATCGCTTGTAATCCTAAGATAATGATTAACAAGCTAATCGAAACCGCCAAAACAGGACGACGAATAAATATATCGGTAAATTTCATTCGCTTTTCCTAATTAAAGATTCGTTTTATTCGCAGGTTGTTCAGTACCCACGCCCGCTTTATCTGCAACAGAGACTAATGAGCCGTTACTTAAGTTTTGCTGACCACCAGTCACAATTTTATCGCCGACTTTAACTTCATCGCCTTTTAATTGTGCATAAATACCTTGACGATCTTTCGTAAATACAGTGATTGATTTTGCACGGTACATATTCGCCGCTTTTTCTGCGCCGCCTAATTTCTCAATATCTTCATCGGAAAGTGCGGTCAAAATATAAAGCGATTCGCCATACATGTTGTAGCTCACTGCCACTTGTGGCACAACGATTTGATTATGCTCAGTTGGTAAAGCGATATTTAAGCGAGTAAACATACCGGATAATAATTTTGCACCATCTTCTGGTTCAAATGTTGCTTGAACATCGACTAAACCCGTTGAAGAATTAATTGCTGGCTCAATTGCAGTAACCTTCGCGGCAAAAGTTTCACCTTTACGCGCATCTGCCGTAGCCGTTACTTTTTGACCAATATGCAATTTATCTAATAGGTTTTGAGCAATCGCAAAATCCACTTTCATAGAAGAACGATCTTCTACACGCACAATTTCAGTACCGTTTGAAACATATTGACCAACATTCACTTTCACGATACCGGCTTTACCATCAAATGGTGCCACGATTTGGCGACGTTCAATTGCCGCTTTTAATGACTCAATATTTGCCGCTTGTGCTTCATAAGCTGCTTTTGCATTATCTAATTCTTGACGAGAAACAGCCCCGCTGCCCGCAAGGTTTGCATAACGTTGATAAGTTTGACGTAATGACACCACTTGAGCTTGTGCGGCTTGTAAGCTTGCACGCTCAACTGAGCTATCTAACTCAACTAACAAATCACCTTTTTTCACGCTCTGTCCATTTTGCACGAGCACTTTAGACACCGTTCCTGCACTTTGAGCGCTTAACATCGCCCCTTGATTCGGACGAACAAGACCTGTCGTTTCAATGATTGGCGTCCATTCTGAAGCCTTAACTGTCATTGCAGTCACAGGAAAGGCTGTTTCTGGTTGATTTGCTAAGAAATCAGCAATGCCTTTTGCCTTCATTTGATTAAGGAAAATCATTGCTGCAAAAATTAACACAAATACGCCTAACGCTAATTTCAAAAAGAAAACGTGTGAACGCTTTGGTCTATTAGTTTGAGTTATACTCATTTGGAAAACTCCATTAAGACAATAAAATTACTATTTCTGAATTGCACGCCAAGAGCGTTCAATGACAGATTCTAACATCGCATCGGTTACTGCCGTACCGAGAAACTTGATATCTGAGGCTAAAACTATTGCCGTTTTAAGACTCAGCAAAAATAACATGTGAGGATCTAAATCAGCTAACACATTTGCGGCTTGTCCCTTGAAACAAAATTGCTCCCAGCATGAATGCTCCATTTCGGAGCTGATTTCAATAAACTCCGGCAAAGATTTATACTGGTTCATATTTGACAATACCGTTGGATTTTCTTGAAGAAAATGCCAAATATTCCACCACATTTTTCTGTATTGTTCGAAAAAAGGTTGATTTTCATCAAAACCTTCTTCAATCGCCATAACAAACTTATTGAACACTCGACGAGCAAATTGTGCTAATAACTCGTCTTTACTCTTAAAATAAAGATAAATCGTACCCGCTGCGATGCCTGCTTCCTTGGCTAACTTATGCATAGAAAGATGATGTAATCCTTCTTTTGCCATAAGACGATCTGTTGCATCAAAGATCTGCTCACTGACATCAAGCTTCGTTTTAGAGGCTTTTACTTGTCGCATAATAAAAAATCAAATTCTTAGGGTTATATATGAGAAAGGTCATTTAAGATGAATATCAAAAATGAATGAATGTTCATTTTATTGATTTTTTGTTTTTTGGCAAGTGGAAATATAAAAAAAGTGCGGTTATTTTTAACCGCACTTTTAAATTCTGAATTACATTCCAATCACAACGCAACTCGCCACTGATTTTGCTTTATCTTGTACTGCTGTTGCTGCATCTCGACTACCAAATGGTCCCACGCGTACGCGGTTCCATTCTTCACTTGTCGCAATTTGCGCATTCACACCAGCCATCGCAAGACGACCTTGTAAGCTTTCTGCTTGTGCACGATTTTTAAATGCACCACATTGTAAACCGAATTTTTTACCGCCAGACTGGACTTGTTGTTCAGCGGGTTTCGGTTCTGTTTTTTTCGGTTGCTCTGTTTTAGCAGGTTCCGTTTTAGCTGGTTCCGCCTTCACTACTTCTACTTTTTTCGGAGGTTCAGGCTTTTTAACTGGCTCTGTTTTTTTAACTGGCTCAGGCTTTTTCACTTCCGTTTTTGCTGTTTGCTGTGGCTGTGTTGGCTGAGCTTGATCTGTCTGTGCTGGTTGAGCTTGCTGTGCTTGAGCAGCAGCTTTTTCTGCATTCGCCGCTTCTTGCTCTTTACGTTGAGCTTCTAATTTTTTCGCTTCTTCTGCCGCTTTTTGTTCTTTTTCCATTTGAATCAGCACTTGACGCTGTTCTTCCGTCAAACGCATATTTTTTTCAACAGAAGAAGGATTATTATCCACCGGCACCGTACGGGTTTCTAATTCTTTAATATAGTGCCACACTTCTTCTGGGCGATTTGGTAGCACACTTTTCGGTTGTGGTTTTTCCGGCTGAACATTTGTCGTCACTACAGGTGCGGGTGTTTTGCTTTTTAAAAAGTAAAGCCCTAAACCAAAACCTAATACCGCCACCAACGCAAGAACAATTAAGGTATTGCGATTAAAACTTTTCTTTGCTTTCTTTTTATTATTTTTTGAGCCGCTTCGACCGGCAAAATCTCGATGAGCCACGATAAAATCCTAAAATATTCGATAAATTAAACTTAGAGTATAAAAAACGCTTAATTCTACTGAAAAACAGTGCATTTTTCTAGGGAATTTTTGCTAACTCAAATCCAATGGATCCACGTCTAAAATCAACCGCACTTGAGAAGACTTTATCAGCTCTGGTGAATATCGACTCAATGCCGCCTGTAATTGTTTCCGAGAAGCGTGCTGTAGTAGCAACTGCCAACGATACTGCCCCGCTTTTTTGCTGAACGGTGCGGGAATCGGTCCCAACACTTGCAAGCCTTCTATTTTTTGTTCATAGAAGAAAGAGGCTAATTGCGACAATGCATTTTCTGCCTCTTCA
>ERZ773233.2054-NODE-2054-length-11351-cov-5.367652_pt1 | contig 11351 bp, 13 predicted proteins | sample MGYA00580991_ERZ773233 | MGnify/ENA primary metagenome ERZ773233 (study PRJEB29015, sample SAMEA2738178) | human oral metagenome | biome: human oral; feature: human-associated habitat; material: saliva | place: China | collected 2161 ...
GGGTTTCGTACATACCAAACTTCGTATGTTCGGCAAGGGCTTTCTCGTACTTATCGCGTGCCCCCGAGAGGTACGACACAGGTATATCCAAGATACTGAGGCACATACGGCAACCGATATCCAAGCCCACCCCATAAGGAATGACAGCATTCTCTACCGCCAGCACGCCCCCTATGGGTAAGCCATAGCCACTATGGGCATCGGGCATCAGGGCACCTCCTACCGATATAGGGAGTTTCAGAGCCGTGTAGAGTTGTGTTTTTGCCTCTTCGGTGATGTCCTCGCCAAAGATGTGATAAGGCGCGCGCAAGGTGTTGAGCTGTCGTTTTTCGGTTTTAGTAGACGAAAGCAGTGCTTCGGCTATCTGACCAAAAGTAAGGTGTCCTTCGTACTGTGCAGGATTTTTTAGAATATCCTCAAGTACCGACTTTACATACGCCAAGTTTTTAGTAGCGTAATTGCGTTTCATCACTTCCAACGCTACATTAATAGATTGATTATTCGGGAAACCTAACTTCAGTAGGTCTTTCCCTTTGAGTTTTAAATTTGCCATAATAATTTGTTGTTAGTGTTTAGCTGTTAGTAGTTAGTGTTTAGTTATCAATCGTTAGCAGATACCATAAGCTAACGACTAACGACTAGTAACTAACAACTAATTTAACTTCCTTTTTAGCCGCAGCGCGTTCCTTCTTATAGCTCTTTTCTACGTAAGAGCTTTTGAAGTCAGAGCCATTAAAGGTACGAACAGGATTGCCACGCTGCACTTGGGTGTGATTGTTCCAATGGTGCTGCGCTTGCTGGGCAAGTTGCTGAAGCTCTATTTCGGCGAGCTTTTCCCTCAGACGGTTGAGAGCGAGCTTCTTATTGTCGAGTTGCGAACGCGAATCTTGCGCAAATACGCTTACCCCTGAGGGCAGATGGGTAGCGCGTACTGCTGAATTCACTTTGTTCACATTCTGTCCGCCATTGCCTTGCGAGCGAGTGGTTTGGAACTGTACATCGCGTTCCGAGAAAGGCTGGCGCTGCAGTTGGTCGAGGATAAAAATGCCTATATACCAATTGCTGCGCTGGTGAAATTTGCGAAAGGTGCTCTTGCCAACCCAACAAACCGTACCGAGCCAACTTTTTAGGAAAGCCGATAGCTCCTTGCCTTTAAGTTGCACAGTAACTGATTTTATAGTGAGGTTGGCGTCGCCTTCCTCTCGGCTAACGATAGTATAGTCAATGCCCTTTTGGGTAGCCTCTTGTAAAAAGACTTTCAGCACTTTGGCTACCACCCATTGGCATTCTAAGGGGCCACGCCCTGCAGTGATTTGTATGATTTTTTCTTCCATTTTTTCTTTTGTTTTTTGTAAATCGGACGAGTCCGGCGGGGCGGACTGGTCGGATAAGGTTAAAGATTAATTTGCTTCGGGAAAATCTCCCTCTCCTTGGGAGAGGGCAGGGGAGAGGATACAAAAAAAGCCCGAAGCGGGTGCTTCGGGCTCTTCTATATATTATACTATTATTCTAATCAAGCGGATACGCCACGAAGCGTTACCTTATGTAAAGGTAATACAGATGCGATATGTAACTTGATGTAGGTCATTTCTTCGTGTGTATTTATAAGGTTAAATAATGATTTGTTTTGCAATTCGGCGGCAAAGGTACTACTATTTTTTCAATTAGCAAGAAAAAAAGAAGAATTATTTTTTAAATAGTGTTGTTCCCTAAATAGTTAAACATAAATTTATAAGCTATATTTCTGGCAGTAGTGAGTGCCTCGCTTTTATAAGGTTCGTACGCTTTAGGTTTGATAAAGTTCATAGCTTCCCACCCTCCTGAGGTATTTTGAGTAGCAAGCAATTGTTCTTGTAGGATTATAGCAGTTTCATCAGTGTTGAGCCCCATGTTTTTAAAGTGAGTAAAGCCAATGCCATAGAAAGGGGTTCAGCAGGTATATGGGTTTTGATATAATTGACAGCACGCTGTATCTGGTTTGTATATTGCTCACCAAAGCATTGCAGCAAGCGTATACAAACATAAGTACTGAAAAATAGCGATGTGACAATAATAATTTTTCGTACACAGCCTTGTTTTGAGAGTTCTTTGTACCCAAAGGCTATCTATAGCTATTTTGCCAAAAGCCGACTTATCATCAGCTAAGCTACTGTATTGTTCAAACGATACCTCATAAGTGTGAAACAAAGCGGGGTAATGCTTGTAAAATTCTGGAGATTTCTCAGTGGAGGGCATAAGGCTATTGGTTTATAAATTCTTGCTCTTCTTTGGTAAGTAAAAACTTGGCTTCGCCTTGTTTGTGAGGGGTAATGTATTCGTGGAAAGACTTTTGAATATCTATTCTATCCTCTTTTTTAATATGTTTGTTCTGTACTCCTGTACGCAAAAAACTGTGTTCCAAAAAGAGTTTATCTCTTTTCCCTTTATATTCAATAGCTCCTATGAGTCTTACATAATAAGAACTAAATAGTAGTTTGCCTTTATAGTCAGTTAAGGTGAGTTCCAAACGATAATTATCTGTAATAGACTTATAAGGCGTATTAGTTTTCTCAGAAACTTTATCCTTTATACCTTGATGTATGTCGTTAAAAATAACTTTTCTCACAGCATTGGTAGTATTGTCAAACACCAATACCGAGTTTTCAAGTTTTAGATTTAGCTTTTTATTGATCACAATATCAGCGTTAAAAGTTACTTTAGTAACCTCTTTATTTTTCTCTACTTTTTTGATATCAATATTTTCACCAAACTGATTTATAAATGACAAATAGGTGTTTACAAAAAGATATATAAACATCGGTGTTCTTTCTAAGTGAACAGAACGAGCTACTACTTCATCTTCACTTAACATTTTAGAGTAGTCAATATTCTTAAGTCGGATTTGTAATAGTTTTTCTAAAGGTTGATTGAATGAAACGTAACGATAAGTCTTACTCCACCAATCTAACTGCACTTGGTAGAGCCTTGTCAAGGTGTCATTTCTTATAAATTTCTCTCGGTAGGTACACTCTAATATTTTAGCCTTAGTGTCATATAATTTGAAGTAATTATCTAAAACATACTTTACTCTCTTCTTCAAATCAAAATTGTACAACACAACTTCCTCAAGTTGTATTTCCTGAGGATTGAGATAAATGGTTGCTTTAGCAAAGGTTTTATCTGTAAAAATCTTTTTAGTTGCATAGCCTATATGACTTAAGGTAAGCGTATCATTTTCTACAGTAATGCGTAACTTACCTTCATCATTGGTAATAGTGCCGTTGAGAGAGCGTGTGTAATAGGCTTCAACGTTGGGAATGGGCTGCTTTGTAGAGGCATCTAGCAGGGTGAGTTCAGCTACTTGGGCGTGTAAGGCTGTGGCTGTGAATAATAGGATAAAAAGTAATAGTTTCATTCTAATTTGGGCAAGGCATCGGTTACTTCCTTTTTATGGCACAAAGATAAAGAAAAATATTTTAAAGTAACCAAAAGAAAAATACAGTTTAACTAAAATTTAACAGTAAATTCTTTATAAAATAAACAATTGTAAAGGTATAATCTACTAAAACTTGCAAAACTCTTAATTTTTTGAAGAAATGATATATTTGGAAGGTATTTTTTAACAACTTAGCAAAGATAGTGTAAAAACGCTACTTATCTAATGATAAAATAGAGAATATTTTTACGAAAAAAATCAACGTAAAAAATACTAAATTGAATTTAGAATACCCCTTTGCCCCTCTGCTACATAGCCTGTGGTCAAACGGTATTTAAACATAAATGCCGTGAGAAACGGATACAATTCACTGGGTATTGTTAGGGTAGTGCGCTGCGAGTGCTCTATGAGCACCGTTATATTGTTGTATTTGTCTTTTGAAATAGCACTGACGTTCGTAATGCTGGTTACCGGTACTTCAATGATATGCGTTAGCTTAAAGAAGTATAGCTTCTCTTGGCACAACACAAATGGTGGCAAGAGGTATAACAATCTCGATACCTGTTTCACCTTTTCCAAATAGGCAAAATCTTCTTCGCTCATTTCTGCCAAAAGCAGTTGTTGCGCTTGCGTAGTCCTATTGATAGTGTAGTATAAATAATAGAAAATTATTAGCAAATAGGGGACAAATGTGATAATAGACGTTAACAATATATAACCAAAAAGCAAGTAGGGGACGCTATCTATTTGGCGTATCACCTCAAAATCGACACACAGCCCCATAAACAGAAAAGGGATTAATGAAAAGACAATCGCTACGGTTGTAAATAGATATTTCAGAATCCTCTTCCGCTTGGTTAGGTATAGCTGTCTCGCCTCAGGTAGGGGAGAAGGAGGACAATAGCTCTCTAAACGCTTTTCAAAATCGTTTTGATGGGTTTTTAAATACCATTTAAGAGCGTAAAATACGCCTGCTGCTACGGTGAGTTCTGCAATAAAATAGAAAATCTGCTCCATATTCTAAAAAAAAGAAAAAGACTACCCTAAAGAGCAGGGCAGCCTTTCTCATATTATAAACATTCTAAAATTATGCTACATCAATATCGGTATTCACGTTCTTGCTACCTACTAATGCGTAGAACAATAGGTAAGCTATCGCAAGTACAATTACCCAGTAACTTTGTATATAACCTACGGCATCGGCAGCCCATCCTTGTATAGCTGGTAGGATACCTCCACCACATACCATCACCATAAAGATACCCGAAGCAGCAGCCGTATATTTGCCCAAACCTTCAGTAGCAAGGTTGAAGATACCTCCCCACATTACCGAAGTACATAAGCCACAAAGGATAAGGAACATAATGCTCATAGGCACTTGTGCTAAACCAAATGATATATCAGCTTTGAATACAGGCATATTTACCATTTGTGTTTCAGGTATAAAGATAGCCAAAAGCACAAATACTAACCCTAAGAGCGATACGAATGAAAGCATACCTTTGCTTGAGAATTTAGCTCCTAATGAACCACCGGTAAGACGACCGATAAACATCAAAAACCAATAAGTACCTACTACCGAACCTGCTGTAGTGGTGTCGATGCCTAAACCATTGGCTTCAGTACTACCTGTCATAAATAGGTTAGCTATATTTGGTATACCTACTTCTATCCCTACGTATAAGAAAATAGCGATAGCCCCTAATACAAAGTGACGGAAAGATAGCGGACTGTGGCTATTCTTCACCCCGTTGGCAACTGCAGCCGCTGCGTGTGGCTCTGGAATGTTCATCGAGAACAATACGATAAACGCTAAGGCAAAAATACCCATTGCTAAGAATAAAGCTGGGTTAGCGTTGGCAATAGAAGTCTCTGAGCTGATAGTACCGATAAGGTAACCTACCAATACAGGCACGATAGTAGCCCCGATAGAGTTGATAGCCCCTCCGAACTGCAGCAATTGGTTACCGCGTTTGCCGCCACCACCAAGGGTGTTAAGCATAGGGTTTACCACCACGTTTAGCATACACATAGAGAAACCAGAGATAAAAGCACCGGTTAGGTATACCGCAAAGCTACCCGCAGTACCTGATAAGAAGGTAACACATACCCCTACGAAACCTACTGCAATAGCTGCTAAGGCAGTTTTCTTATAGCCGATGCGCTCTAACATTTTCCCAGCAGGGATACCCATAAAGGCGTAGGCTATAAAGTTGGCTAAGTTCCCCAATTGCGATTCGAGGTTGCTAGCCATAAATTGGTTTTTAACAATTACCCCAAAAGGGTTTTGTAAGCCTGTTACGAATGAAATCATAAAGAATAGTGCGAACATCATCGCAATAGGCAATACGTAACTTTTGTTTTGTTGATCTTGGTGTTCCATTATTTTGATATTTTAGTTTTTATTTTCTTTGTAATGGTGATTTGTTAAATCATAAAATCATAAAATCGGCAAATTGACAAATCGGCAAATCGGCAAATTGACAAATCGCCAAATCGAAAATTCGGGCGCAAAAATATATAAACCTTTCCTAAAAAACAACAAAAACGAAAACTTTTTTAAGGTTTATTTATGAAATCTTTTACTTTACCCTTGATTTTCACCGGCGTTTGCTTCCTATCTATTTCGTATGCACCTATGCGCGAGGTGCGTACATATAGCTCATTGCCTCTTATTTCCGCCTCAATCTTGGCGGTTTTATGCTGATGTTTTAGCAGTGCATAGGGGTATCCTTGGTTAAAATTGCCTTTTAGCACTACTGCCGTGCCCTCGCGTAGCACCGTCAGTTCGATGGGGTCGCCTGCTTTCTTTTGGGCGGTGTAAAGCATCGGTGCCATTGGCGAGCTGATACTGTCGCGCTCTAAAGCGATAAGCATATCGCCCTCTTTGGCGCCCAAACGCTTGGCAGTAACGGTATCATTCTTAAAACCTGCTATGCGCAAGCCTTTGCCTTTGTAAGTATAGTCGTATTTGATGCCCAAATCGGCTTTGTTGTTCTGTATGGTCACTTTGGGATAGAGAGTGTGCCAAGGGGCGCGCTCTTGCTCAAGGGCGAGCGATTTGAGGTTTAGCCACCCTATCCGATTGATTTTGTTAATACTAGAAGTCTCCCACACTATATGAGTAAGGGGTTGGCGCGTGTGGTTTTTAATAAAATCGACTAATGCGGACTGTTCTTCGGGCAGGTAGCCTAAAAAATGGTCGCCTGTAGGGGTTTTGAAGGTAATATTAGGGTTTTCTTTCCTGAGGAAGTCGATAGAAGGGGTGATTTGCTCAAGTGGATAGAGACTATCGCCGGTGGTATTGAGTACATACAGCGGTTTTTGATTCATATTGCAGGGGAAAATCTCCTCTTCGCCCAACATACTGGCTACTTTTAGGCTGCCATTCATCGCGATAAAGCCGGCAAAAGGGTCGGGGTGCGTCATAGCGAAGTAATACACCCCCGAACCGCCATCGGAGAAGCCCGATAGGAAGATTTTATCAGGGTCGATAGGGTACTGTTGTTTTACGGCAGTGATTTCGTCCATTACCATTTGTTGCCCTACGGCATCGAACCAAGTAGCGCCTTTTTGTCCGAAGCAGAAAAGCAGGTAACAATCAGCAGCCTCGGCTAATTGCACTAATGGCGACTTACGCACATAGCCTTCGGGGTTAGCATTGACCTGAGGCGAGGCTACGGCTCCGTGCAAGAATACCAATAAAGGTTTAGTTTTAGGGTTGGGTTTTGTAGGAGTATAAACCACATAGGGGCGCGATTGACCATCAGCGCAAAGCTGCTGAGAAGTTTTAACTTCTTGTGCTTGCAGGGCAGTAACGCAAGCAAGCAAGAGCATCATACATTTGTTCATAGTTTGTTAGCTAATTTTGATTATTTCTAATTTTGATTATTTTTGCCGCAAAGATATAAAATTATTTTTATCTATTAATCACAAACACTACATTTGTCTCCCAGCCTTCCCAGCCTTCTCAATCCTCCCAACCTTCAATACAGGAACAATATAGGAAGAGCGAACGATGAGCGAAGGATGAGCGAACAAAAAACGAAAAATCATCAAATTAACAACCCCTGTTGATAACTTGTTAATATGCTGTTAATTTTTATTGATAACTATTGATTGCTATTTCAGAATTTATTTGTACCTTTGCCACCGGAAAAATGAGACAATTAGAAGGTCTGCCAATTGGCAAATCGACTAAATTATATAGTAATCATTTAATAAGTTAAGTATTATGGAAGAATTTGTAAAAGTAGTAGAGCAAATCCTTTATATGGAGAATTTCAATATTGAAATAACTCCTGATTTAAAGCAAAAATTTGCACAACTGTATGGCTCTTATGCTACTGGTGTGCCTGAAAAATACAAAGGCGATGTAGCTCGTTTGGCTAACAAGTATGCCGCTGTAGGCGCTAACGCTTTTAGTTTCAGTTATTAATCCGTTAGCCCCTATTACTGATGCACGTATTAGTAACAGGAGCTAACGGTCAGTTAGGCTCCGAAATAAAAGCTAACGCCGACCGCAAAGCACGCTATTTTTTCACCGATGCAGACGTTCTCGATATTACCCAAATAGACGAGATACGCTCTTTTGTACACCAAAATCACATCGGACTGATAGTGAATTGCGCTGCTTACACCAATGTAGACAAAGCTGAAGACGATACGGCTGTGGCTGAAAGCATCAACCACACAGCTGTAGCCCATCTGGCGACCGTATGCGCTGAGGTTTCTATTCCTCTTATTCATATCTCCACCGACTATGTGTTCGGAGGCAATGGCAATACGCCCTATACCGAAGCCGATAACACTTGTCCGTTGGGGGTATATGGTCGTACTAAATTGGCAGGAGAGCAGGCTATACAGCAGGCTGGTATTGAGCATCTTATCATACGTACTGCGTGGTTGTACTCGCTGCAGTTCGGTCATAATTTTGTAAAAACCATACAGCGACTCAGCCGCGAGCGCAACGAGCTAAAGGTCGTATTCGACCAAGTAGGCTCGCCCACCAATGCTGCCGACTTAGCCGCTTTTGTGGTGTATGTTATCGAAAACGCCTTGTACAAAGGCAAGCGCGAGGTGTATCATTTTTCTAACGAAGGGGTGTGCTCTTGGTATGATTTCGCTACCGAAATTGTAGCCCAAGCAGGCAATGCTTGCAAGGTACTGCCTTGTCGCTCAAGTGAATTCCCTAGCAAAGTAACGCGTCCTCCTTATTCAGTCCTCGACAAAGCCAAGCTCAAAACCGACTTCGCCTATGAGGTAAGACACTGGAGAGAGGCGCTCATTAATTCTTAATAAATATATGAATACAACTGTCCTTAAAGTAGATAATAATAGTGAGTTTGCGCAATCTTTTTTAGAGTTTGTGCAGACTTTGCCGTATGTAAAAATAGAGTTGCCTAAAGTTGCTAAACGCACAAAAAAAGAGGCAGAGGAACCCTTAGAAGAAGATGAAGACGGTATCCCTATTGCACACCGCGATTTTATAATGCAATTATCCAAAGAAACGAATAGGAATATAGCTAAACGTTTGAGCGAAAAGTTTGAATTATCATACCTATGATAGTAATTGCTGATAGTAATATATTTTATAGCGCTCTGATTAGTCCTCAGGGTATTACAGCTTCTATCTTAAGAGAAAGGAAAAAGATACAATTTATTCTGCCTGATTATCTCATCAGTGAAGTGAATGAGCATCTGCCTAATATAGAGGCTTACTTAGGGAATAAGAAAACTATTAAACAATTGCGAACTGAGTTTAAGAAACTGTTAGAAGGGATAACCATTATTAGCTTAGATAATCTAGCAAAAGAAAATCTTGTAAAAGCACAAGATATAGTGGAAGGAGTAGATGAAGATGATTACCCTTTCATAGCTTTGTATTTACAGATTAAACACAAGATTTGGAGTGGAGATAAAGAACTAAAAAAGGGACTGACAGCTAAAGGATATGGGCATTTCTTTGTCAGTACTGAAGAATTAAAAAATAAACTTTATAAAAAAACATAAAAATATGACAGCACTTATTATTGCCATCGCTCTTATAGTAATAGTGGTAGTTTGGTACATCAGCACCAACAACCGCTTAGTGGCTTTAGCTAATAACAGAGAAAACGCTTTTGCTGATATAGATGTGCAGCTAAAGCAACGTTATGACCTTATTCCTCAGTTGGTTGCTGCCGTAAAAGGATATATGGACCACGAAGCAGAGGTACTTACCCGCGTGACCCAAGCGCGCAGCCGTGCTATTAGTGCGACCGACATCAATAGCAAAATAGCTGCTGAAAAAGAACTATCATCGGCTATGGGGGCTTTCAACATACAAGTAGAAGCCTACCCCGACCTGAAAGCTAATACCAACTTTATGCACTTGCAGCAAGAGATAGCCGACATTGAAAACAAATTGGCTTCTGTACGCCGTTACTTCAATTCTACTACCAAAGAACTCAATACCGCTATTCAGTCGATACCTACTAATATAGTAGCAGGATTTAAACAGATGACCGTTCAGCCTTTCTTTGATTTAGGCACCGAACAGCGTCAGCAGCTCGATAAAGCACCAGAAATTTCGTTCAAATAAATAGCGAAGCCTTTATGAAGTATCGTGGCATCCAACAGCAAATTGCCCTCAACAATACAAAGTCAATCTTGTATTTGTTAGCGTTCCCTCTACTGTTGTTAGCGGGCACCTATATAGTGCTGTGGTTTATCACTCTAAAAGACTTCGACCGGGCAAATGCCGAATTTATTTCGGTAGCTCCTCTTGTTGTGGTGGGAGTAGCGATATGGTTTGTTATTTCGTATTTCTTCAATACGCAAATGATACAAGCCGCTACCCACTCTCAGCCCTTACAGCGGCGCGACAATATGCGGGTGTACAACCTTACTGAGAACTTGTGTATGAGTGTAGGGATGACAATGCCTAAGCTCTACATTATCGAAACAGACGCACTCAACGCCTTTGCTTCGGGTATCAATCAGAAAACGTATGCCGTTACCCTTACCAGAGGTATTATCAACCGACTTACTGATGAAGAGCTCGAAGGGGTGATAGCCCACGAGCTTACCCATATTCGCAACCGCGATGTGCGCTTGCTTATCGTTACTATCGTATTTGTGGGTATCTTTGCTGCTATTGCCGATATAGCTTTCCGTAGTGTTATCAACTCCTCTTTTTCCTCTTCTAGAAGAAAAGACGACAAAGGCGGCGGCGCCCTTATAATGGTGGTAGTAATTATTGTGGCAGCCGTTGTTTATTTCCTGTCAATACTTTTCAAGTTGGCACTTTCGCGCAGCAGGGAGTATATGGCCGATGCAGGAGCTGTAGAGATGACCCATAATTCATTGGCACTGGCCAGTGCCCTACGGAAGATTTCAGGGCACTCTACCCTTGAGGAGGTACAGAATGATGAGGTAAAAGAGCTTTTTATTGATTATAAAGCTGAGGGTTTCTTTGCCCTCTTTGCTACCCACCCGCCTATAGAAAAACGTATAAAAGTATTAGAACAATATTAAGAATTAGTACTTAGGGGGTTGTAGTTAGGTATTGATAATCAATCTATTGAGAATAAATAGAAAAAAAATAATAAAAAAAACTACTAAAAATTTTGGTAGTTAAAAAAAAGGTTATACTTTTGCACTCTGTAACAAAGGTACTATACCGCCGGCATAGCTCAGTTGGCCAGAGCACGTGATTTGTAATCTCGGGGTCGTGGGTTCGAATCCCTCTGCCGGCTCAAGAAAAGTTCATTATTTAATAGGTTTAAAAATGTTAATTGAGGGGAGATACTCAAGCGGCCAACGAGGGCAGACTGTAAATCTGCTGGTTATACCTTCACAGGTTCGAATCCTGTTCTCCCCACTATTTTTTCATATGTATTGCGGGAGTAGCTCAGTTGGTAGAGCGTCAGCCTTCCAAGCTGAATGTCGCGAG
>ERZ773233.2055-NODE-2055-length-11350-cov-2.844622_pt1 | contig 11350 bp, 10 predicted proteins | sample MGYA00580991_ERZ773233 | MGnify/ENA primary metagenome ERZ773233 (study PRJEB29015, sample SAMEA2738178) | human oral metagenome | biome: human oral; feature: human-associated habitat; material: saliva | place: China | collected 2161 ...
TTCTACACCCTGCTCGACGAGCTTTTTGGAAAAGGTAAATAATCCCTTTCCTCAACTTATATCATAGCGCACGGAGCAAGCATCAAGGCTCGCACGCCTCAAAAGGGCAACAACAGCGCACCCAATGCTTGCTCCATAGCGCATAACAACGCGCTTTAGAATAGTCGTAACACAGCGACTAAAGCCCCTAACGCGTTAGACGAACGAACAAACCGCTGCTGCAGGCTCATGCCCAATAGCTAACGGCTAGTTCCACACGCTTAAAACAAGCATAAACTCTTATCACATGTCGTTTTCAATAACAGTAAAACAGCAACTCTTCGACCTGTCTTCGCCCCGCGTGATGGGTATTCTTAACGCCACACCCGACTCGTTTTTCTCTGGTAGTAGGATGCAAACCGAAAAAGAAATCGCACAACGCGCTAACCAAATCGTGGAAGAAGGTGGAACAATGATAGACGTTGGCGCATTTTCTACTAGGCCAGGAGCCGACCAAGTGAGCCAAGAAGAAGAGATTATCCGCCTGCGAAGAGCCTTGGCAGTGGTGCGAAAAGAACAACCCGATGCAGTGATTTCGGTAGACACTTTCCGCCCTGAAGTGGCACAGATGTGCGTGGAAGAATACGGAGCCGATATCATTAACGACGTGTCTGACGGTGGATTGACGGGCATTGCAAATGTTCCTCTGCAACCCCAACCTGGCGAACTGCCCCAAATGTTCCACACCGTGGCCCGCTTAGGCGTGCCTTACATTCTGATGTCTGTGCAACCCACATTGCGCGATGTGCTGTTGGGGTTTGCCCGAAAGGTGTCGCAACTGCGCACATTGGGCGTAAAAGACATTATCCTTGACCCTGGTTTTGGGTTTGGAAAAGACGTAGACCAAAACTTTGTGCTACTAAACGAGATGGAGAAGACTAAGGTGCTCGACCTCCCTCTGCTGGTGGGCGTATCGCGAAAATCAATGATTTTTAAAACCATTGGCGGCAATGCCAACACCGCTCTCAATGGAACCACGGCCCTTAATGCTATCGCCTTGATGAAAGGCGCCAACATCTTGCGCGTTCACGATGTGAAAGAGGCTATTGAAACGGTTACGCTCTTCAACCAAACAACATCGCAAACAACGACATAAACATTTACCCCCATTGCCCGAACGCCACATCTTTCTAGCATTCGGGCATTTTTTTAACAAGTCATTATGTTCTTCGACTTTGGAATAAAAGACATCCTCGACATCGTGCTCGTGGCACTGATGCTCTACTATCTGTACCGACTGATGAAAGAGTCGCGCTCGCTTAACATCTTCATCGGCATCATGTTCTTTGTGCTGGTGTGGCTGCTGGTGAGCCAAGTGTTCGAAATGCGACTCCTTGGAGGCATCCTCGATAAGTTGGTTAGCGTGGGTGTCATCGCCCTCATCATCCTCTTTCAAGAAGAAATTCGCAAGTTTCTCTATTCTATGGGGGCACATCAACGGGTGCGGGGCGTGATGAACTTCTTTTATAAAAACGACAACAAGGCGAAAGAAGATAAAGAAACCATCATCCCCATCGTGATGGCCTGCATGTCGATGGCTCGCGGAAAGGTGGGCGCACTCATTGTCATCGAACGCAACGAACCACTCGACGACATCGTAGACACAGGCGACTATATCGATGCGCGCATCAATCAGCGACTCATTGAAAATATTTTCTTTAAAAATTCTCCGCTTCACGATGGTGCTATGGTTATCTCTAAAAAGCGTATTAAGGCGGCGGGCTGCATCCTCCCTGTATCGCACAACCAAGATATTCCACGCTCTTTGGGCCTTCGTCACCGCGCTGCCATGGGCATAAGTCAAAGCAGCGACGCCATGGCGGTTATCGTATCCGAAGAAACGGGCAACATATCGGTGGCCGTTAATGGTAAGTTCCGTCTGCGCTTGTCGGCCGAAGAACTTGAAAGCATACTCACCGAGGAGGGGTTCCAGTAAGCAAAACGGCGCACACTCTTCGTTTTCAAAGCTGTAAACCTACAACTCAGAGCGCGTTTATTGAGCAATAAGCACCGCCCTCCCCTTCCCTGCTCACCCAAAAGGCAGATACTGACACCTTACTTTTTTATTTTCACCTAACATTTTGCCAATCCCCGCCTTTGCACTATCTTTGCAAAGGATATTGAAATGAATAAAAACAATGGATTGGATTAACGGCCTGTTCTCTGTACATTCAGCCCTTCAGACCGTGGTTGTGCTGTCGCTGATATGTTATTTGGGTTTGGTATTAGGCAAAATTCATGTCAAGGGAATATCTCTTGGCGTGGCTTTTGTGTTTTTTATTGGCATTATTGCCGGACACTTAGGGCTAAACATCGACGCAAAAGTGCTTGAATACACACAAACATTTGGTTTAGTAATCTTTGTTTATACCCTAGGACTGCACGTTGGCCCCAACTTCTTTGGCTCGTTGCGCCAAGAAGGCATCCGTCTAAACCTTTGGGGACTTGCCGTTATCGCGCTTGGAACAATCCTTGCATTGGTGCTTGCCAAACTTTGTAGTGTGCCTTTACAAACCATGGTGGGCATTCTTTGCGGTGCTGTTACCAACACACCTGCCCTTGGAGCAGCCCAACAAGCACTCGAAAACTTTGGATTTTCCACCCGAAGCGCAGCCCTAGGATGTGCCGTTGCCTATCCATTAGGTGTGCTTGGCGTAATCTTCGCCATGATTGTTTTGCGCAAATTCTTTGTAAAACCCGAAGACCTTGTACCGCGTTCACCGCAAGACGAAGACCATACTTATGTTGCCCAATACGAAATTGTGAACCAAGCCATACACGGAAAAACACTGGCCGAGATTGCACAAATGTCGCATATCCAATTTATTGTATCGCGCATTTGGCGCAACGAGCAAGTTATCGTACCCCTTTCCACCACTAAACTTAAACTTGGCGACAATGTTTTGGTGGTTACTACCGACGACGAGGTGGGCGGAATGGAACTCTTAATGGGTAAAAAGGTAGATAAAGACTGGAACGAAGAGATGATTGACTGGAACCACATCGACAAAAAAGTTGAGTCGAAGGTGGTGGTTATCACGCGTCCTATGCTAAATGGCAAAAAATTGGGTTCGCTTAGACTGCGTAGTACATTCGGTGTAAACGTTAGTCGTGTTACTCGTGGCGACACCAAACTGCTGGGAACAAACAACCTTAGACTGCAATACGGCGACCGTGTTACAGTGGTTGGCGAACACGATGCATTGGAAAGTGTGGAACATTACTTTGGTAATGCCGTGCAAACTCTTAAAGAACCCAATCTCGGCGCCATCTTCCTAGGCATGCTTTTGGGTCTTGCCATTGGCACAATACCTATTATGTTACCTGGCATGAGTTCCCCTGTGCGCATGGGATTGGCGGGTGGACCCATCGTTATGGGCATACTTGTGGGAAGCATTGGGCCGCGTTTTCGCCTGGTTTCTTACACCACGCGCAGCGCCTCGCTCATGCTTCGACAGTTGGGTTTATCGCTTTATCTAGCCTGTTTGGGTTTAGATGCTGGTCAAGACTTTTTTCAAACGGTTGTACGTCCCGAGGGATTGCTCTGGGTAGGATTGGGTTTTGTACTTACCGTTGTGCCAGTTTTGGTCGTTGGTTTCATTGCCTTGCGTACCAAGCAACTCGACTTTGGGTCTATTTGTGGCATCCTATGCGGTTCGATGGCCAACCCCATGGCTCTTACTTATGCCAGCGAAACCCTCGAAGGCGACACGCCAGCCGTGTCGTATGCCACGGTTTACCCTCTCGGTATGTTCGTTCGGGTGATTATTGTGCAAATCCTGGTGATGTTCTTTTTGGCTTAGCGCACAATCATTGCAGACTGATTGGGGCACACAATGGCACACACAGGGGCGAAGTAACGATTAAAAACGCCCCCATTCATGCCCTTTTAAGGCTGCACAATGGCCTTTTTTCGGCCACAAAACCATCCCTCAACAACAACGCAAACCAAACAATTAACGTTAATTGTTTTCATAACCCATTTATTTTCATTACCTTTGCAGTGTTCAAACACGAATGTTGTCTATTATGGCTTGGAGGCAACGGTTGGTTGAACTAGTAATAATAGACAAGGTTTCTAGGTTCGTGGGTTGATGAATTCATGATATTTGGATAACAGTTAGCAACGGTGAAGTCATCAACAATCAAGGTTTCGTTTAGTGAGAAAGCCTCTTGTGGTGCGCTATTAGGCTTGCCATGGCCTGCATCTGCTTAAACGGCATGCCCCTCTTGGGCATTGTTCGTTGGCCGAAAACCCGCTTGCCAACATCCATTTTCGAACCACCGCCCCTACCAAGAAGCCCTTTTAACAACAAAAAAAATTGAAGACATTTGAAGAATTAGGCGTGAGCGAACCTATATGCCGCGCCATCCAAGAGCTGGGCTTTGAACAACCCATGCCTGTACAAGAAGAAGTAATACCCTATTTGCTGGGTAATGGAAACGATGTTATAGCATTGGCCCAAACGGGTACAGGAAAAACAGCTGCCTATGGCATACCCGTATTGCAGAAAGTAAACCCCGAAGAGAAGCACACACAAGCACTTATACTTAGTCCTACGCGCGAACTTTGCCTACAAATCGCCGACGACCTGGCCGACTTTAGCAAATATGTGTCGGGCCTACACGTTGTGCCTGTGTATGGTGGCGCATCTATCGAAATGCAAATTCGACAGCTTCGCAAGGGCGCACAGATTATTGTTGCTACTCCCGGACGACTAATCGACTTGATGAAGCGTGGCGTGGCACAACTTGATGCCGTTAACAACGTGGTGCTCGACGAGGCCGACGAGATGCTCAACATGGGCTTTACCGAAAGCATTAACGCCATTTTCGAAGGCGTACCCACCAACCGAAACACGCTTCTTTTCTCTGCTACGATGAGTCGCGAGATTGAAAAGATTGCCAAAAACTATCTCAACAACTACAAAGAGATTGTGGTGGGAAGCAGAAACGAAGGCGCCGAGAAGGTGAACCACATCTATTATATGGTGAATGCCAAAGACAAATACCTGGCCTTAAAACGCTTGGTTGACTTCTACCCGCGCATTTTCGCCATCATCTTCTGTCGCACAAAACTCGAAACGCAAGAGATTGCTGATAAACTTATTCGCGATGGATATAACGCTGAAGCACTGCACGGCGACCTAAGTCAGCAACAACGCGACCTCACCATGCAGAAATTTCGCAACCACAACGTGCAATTCCTTGTGGCAACAGACGTAGCGGCGCGGACTTGACGTTGACGACCTTACTCATGTTATTAACTATGGACTACCCGACGACATCGAAAGCTACACTCACCGAAGCGGACGAACGGGTCGTGCTGGCAAAAAAGGTACGTCTATCAGCATCATTCACACACGCGAACGTTCTAAAGTGCGCGCCATTGAGAAGATTATTCAGAAAGAATTTGTCGACGGAACGCTGCCCACTGCTAAAGAAATTTGTAGCAAACAGCTGTATAAGGCCATGGACACCATCTCTAAGTTTGACGTCAACGAAGAAGAAATTGCTCCCTTCCTCGATGAAATATATCGACACTTTGAATATATCGACAAGGAAGACATCATCAAAAAGATTGTGAGCATGACCTTTGGACGCTTCCTCGACTATTATGCCAATGCGCCCGAAATTGAAAAACCTTCTACCAAACGCAACGACCACGAAGGAAAAAGAGGCGAATGGGGCAACGCACGCGAAGCACAACGAGGCACTAGAGGCAAACGAAACGAACGAGGCACACGTGCTCCACGAAAACCCGAGGCTGGTTATCGCAGATTGTTTGTTAATCTTGGAAAAGACGATGGATTCTATCCGGGCGAGGTGATGCAGTTTATCAACCGCAATGTGCAAGGGCGAGTGGCCGTTGGACATATCGACCTACTGGGCAAAATATCGTATATCGAAGTACCCGAAGCCGATGCCAACCGAGTGATGCAAGGACTGTCGGGGGCTACTTATAAAGGTCGCGACGTGCGTTGTAATGATGCCGACGAAGGCGGACACGGCAAATCGGCCACCAACAAAGGCGGAAGAAAAGGCCAACGCTATGCCGATGCACCAGCAAACGCAGGCCCACGACGTGGCAAAAAGGCGCAACGCAACTTTAACGACGATAACGAAACGGGCGACTGGAGACAATTTTTCCAACAACCCGCACGCAAACTTAAAGGCGAAGAACCCGACTTCTCGGAAGAGGGATGGGCTAGACGCCGACCAAAAGGGTAAAAACAACACCCTAAAGTTTGATTTTTCAACGGCTACAACACGCATATCTCCAAAACGACTTGCCAATAGCATACCGAAAAGTCAAACAAAAGATGTCCTATCATAGCCAAACGCCAACAAAACGTCAGTAGGCTTAAACACAACGCCATACATGGCGTGGCATCTTAACAAGCATACAACACACAAAAAATAAGGTATGAAACGAAAATAACGATTTGATTATTCGTCATTTCCTTTTTTATTACCTACCTTTGTGCCAATTTAATTTTAGATGTTTTAAAACAATAAGTTTTTAGATGAACGTAATAACGAAAACAATTTCATTGCCTGATGGAAGAACCATCAGCATTGAGACCGGGAAAGTGGCAAAACAAGCCGATGGTTCGGCTGTAGTTCGCATGGGTAACACTGTGCTCCTTGCTACTGTTTGTGCCGCAAAAGATGCAGTTCCCGGTACCGATTTCATGCCTTTGCAAGTGGATTACAAAGAGCAGTATTCTGCCGCAGGACGATTCCCAGGTGGCTTCACCAAACGTGAAGGAAAGCCCGGAGACAACGAAATCCTTACTTCGCGACTCGTTGACCGCGTGCTGCGACCCCTTTTCCCCTCAAACTACCACGCAGAAGTTTATGTAAACGTAATGCTGTTGTCGGCTGATGGTGTTGACCAACCCGACGCTTTGGCCGGTTTGGCTGCCTCTTCGGCAATGGCATGTTCAGATATTCCCTTCGATTTCTACATCAGCGAAGTTCGTGTTGCTCGCGTTAATGGCGAGTATGTTGTTAACCCCACCTTCGAACAAATGAAGGAAGCCGACATGGATATCATGGTGGGCGCAACAAAAGACAACATCATGATGGTGGAAGGAGAAATGGACGAGGTGAGCGAACAAGACCTTATCCAAGCCCTCAAGGTGGCTCACGAAGCCATTAAGCCAATGTGCATCATGCAAGAAGAACTGGCTAAAGAACTGGGCAAAGATGTTAAACGCGAATACGAACACGAGGTGAACGACGAAGATTTGCGCAAGCAAATGAACGACGAATTGTATCAACTCGTGTACAATGTTACGAAACAGGCACTAGCTAAACAAGAACGCCACGATGCTTTCGACAAAATCGTTTCCGACTTCTTGGAAAAATACGATGCCGAAAACACCGAAAAGCTTACCACCGAAGAACTGGAAGAGAAGCATGCCCTGGCTGCTCGCTACTACGACGATGTGCTGCGCAACGCTATGCGCCGTTGCATCCTCGACGAGGGCAAACGTCTTGACGGTCGTAAAACCGACGAAATTCGCCCCATCTGGTGCGAAGTAGACTCGCTGCCTATGCCTCATGGAAGCGCCATCTTTACGCGTGGCGAAACTCAAAGCCTCTCTACCTGTACGCTTGGCACCAAACTAGACGAGAAAATGGTTGACGATGTGCTAGATAAGAGCTACATGCGCTTCTTGCTTCACTACAACTTCCCTCCCTTCTCAACAGGCGAAGCCAAAGCACAACGTGGTGTTGGCCGTCGTGAAATTGGTCACGGACACTTGGCTTGGCGTGGTTTGAAGGGTCAGATACCCGCAGATTATCCCTACACGGTTCGTGTGGTAAGTCAGATTTTGGAGAGCAACGGTTCTTCGTCTATGGCCACCGTATGTGCCGGAACACTCGCCTTGATGGACGCTGGTGTACCTCTTAAGAAACCCGTTAGCGGTATTGCCATGGGTCTGATTAAGAATCCGGGCGAAGAGAAGTATGCTATCCTTAGCGATATTCTTGGTGACGAGGACCACTTGGGCGATATGGACTTCAAGACAACGGGAACGAAAGACGGACTTACCGCTACACAGATGGATATCAAGTGCGACGGTTTGAGCTTCGAAATACTTGAAAAGGCACTAATGCAGGCTAAAGCTGGTCGTGAGCACATCCTTGAAAAGCTCACCGAAACCATCGCTGAACCTCGTCCCGAACTCAAACCTCAAGTTCCTCGCATCGTTCAAATCGAAATTCCTAAAGAGTTTATCGGTGCTGTTATTGGCCCTGGTGGCAAGATTATACAGCAGATGCAAGAAGACACAGGCGCAACAATCACCATCGACGAAGTGGATGGCAAGGGTAAAGTTCAAGTTAGTGCGCCCGACAAGGCTAGCATCGACGCTGCCCTATCGAAAATTCGCGCCATCGTGGCCGTTCCCGAAGTGGGCGAAATCTACGAGGGAACAGTACGCTCTATCATGCCTTATGGATGCTTCGTAGAGATTATGCCTGGTAAAGATGGCTTGCTTCACATCTCGGAAATCGACTGGAAACGCCTCGAAACTGTTGAAGATGCTGGTATCAAAGAGGGCGACAAACTGCAGGTTAAACTGCTCGACATCGACCCAAAAACTGGCAAATACAAACTGTCGCGCCGCGTCTTGATGGACAAACCCGAAGGATGGGTTGAGCGCGAACGCCGTCCTCGTGGCGACAGACCCGAAAGGGGCGAACGTCGCGACCGTCGCGAGCGTCGTGATCAAGAATAACAAAACCTCTGCTAACAAACATTGGCACTGCCTTGAGCAGTACTAACAAAAGTCTAGCTTTTAATATCGTTATTAAATTCATGTCATGCGGGCCGTCTTTGTGCTAAAGACGGTCCGCTTTTTTCTTCTCAATACCTCCAAAACACAACACCTCTTCACATTATTCCTTGATTGCTGTGCAGTGAAACTTAAACCCACGGTTGTGGTTTGTGCCGGTTTGTATGTATGCTTTGTTGAGCACCTGCCCTGTATTTTTTGTGAAGGTGCTGTGCATTGCGCTAAAAGAATAAGGCAAGGGAAGATACCCACAAACAAGAGATAGACAAACTGGAAGCAATGAAAACAATAAACAACCAGTGATAAGCAGTCTAACTACCAATTCGGGATAGATTTCACTTCGCGCCATTGGAGAATGTGTAAAATTTTCAGCGCAAAATTTAACATTAAGGCTGCCTTTTTTGCTCACCAACTGCCATTCGTTCGCAAATAATCGATTCTCGCGAAGGTTTGTTTGAGTGAAAATGATCATGAATTGCGAAAGTCTACAAACCGAATTTTCGTTGAAATATTCCGTGCTTTTTTGCTAAAAAATAGGCTATTTGCAGCAAAACGCAGTGCTAACTCATACAAAACGCAGTGCTATCTCCTACAAAACGCAGTGCTAAATGCAGCAAAACGCAGTGCTAACTCCTACTAAACGCAAGGCAAAATGCAGCAAAACGCAGGATTAAAAGGTACTTATTGCACTATTTTGAAAAACTCACAGCGGAGTAAGAAAATAAAAAACACCCCATTTAAAGGCAAAATACAACATAAAAAAGCACTTTTTGAACATAAAAAGCGGCTTTTAGGGCGGTGAAAAAATGCGAGTTGGCGACCTTCTAGAAAGGTAAAATGTGGCAAAAAGCAGTTTTGGGGCGTAAAAACAATGTAAAAACAAACGCAGAGTGAGCGAAAAACAGAGAAAAACACTGCTTTTCAACATGTTTTTTCGCTAGAATGAGTCGTTCTGAAGAGTGCCGTTTGTAAAATATTATTAACCTATTTAACAAAAACACAACCTGCCTTTACGCATTTAAGTCTACCTTTATATGGTATATACTGCCAACCAACAAACCCTTTTACACAAAAAAATATATCCTACAGCAATGGTTATGAATAGTCTACAAAGCAACAACAACGCCCAATAAACATTCTTCGCCATAAACATCCCTACAAAAAACACATAAAACCCAATAGCCACAGCGCATAATCATACCCATAAAAACTGCACACCATGCCCAAAACGCGCACCATCAAAGGCTATAAGTCTGATGTTGATGACCTTGTTGAAATGTTAAAATTAAAAGGTAAGGCAAAAAAATGTTCGAAAAGTTGGCACAATGTAAAATAATATACGTAACTTAGCAGCCGACATAACGAGAAAGTCGTTGCCACTGAAAAGCTCAACATACCGTGAACCACAAAAAGCTGTGCAATAAAGACTTCTCTACACTTGAATAAATCTTAAATTCTACTCATAATGACGGTTACACAGATACTCTCGTGCATCATTGCACCTGTGCTAATGCCTCTATTTACACGCCGTGAAGATTGGAAGGTGAAAGTTTATTTTTGTGTGCTTTGCGCACTATGCACACCCCTAGCTGGTGTTCCTCTCTTCCTCTACCTGCGTAAAATCTAACGCCTAGGCTCGCATTTAATGTGGCCTTAACTTGCTGGGCATTGCCTATGACGCTCGGCAAGCGTACAACGTCGCGTGTTTTCAAACATAAAAGCAACATGGCTTTTTACAAAACTAAGTCATGTGGCTTTATATTCTACGCCTTGCACTCAACTGTGGAGCGGCGCAAAATTGCTCGCCCATACACATTTATTAAGCCAAAACACCACAAACTCACCCCTTTAAACACTTAAATCCTTATTATCCTTTGGTTGTTTGAGAATAAATAAGTAATTTTGCACCTCAAAGTGAGAATATAACAATAAATTAAGATAAGCAATGAAAAGAACATTTCAGCCCCACAACCGTAGAAGGGTAAACAAGCACGGCTTCCGTGAGAGGATGTCAACGAAGAATGGTCGTCGCGTTTTGGCTTCTCGCCGCGCACACGGTCGTAAAAAACTCACTGTTTCTGACGAGCATCACGGAAAATAAGCCTCGGCTTACCACAGCCTCAAGGCATTGCAAAGCAGCGATGAAACCAATGTGTTTCCTCGCTGCTTTGTTCATATGCAGCAATTTATTTTAGTGGTGGGCTTAATCTTTATCGAGCTAACCCATGCTTTACATAGTGGTTCGCTCCCCTCTCCTAACATCTTGAGGGGGAAGAATGTGCTTATACTTTATCCTTATTTATATATTTTGCGCAACGAGCATTTTTCTTACAAACACATCCAACTAACGAACGCGCACAAGGGCACTGTTTTCCCAAAAACTTTCTTACCCCAAAGCAGCAACACAAACCGCATAACACCCAAATATTATGCCTCAACAAAGATTGCACACTAACCTTTGCGTAAACAAAAACACCACAACAAACAACGCCATACCAAGA
>ERZ773233.2057-NODE-2057-length-11344-cov-44.141465_pt1 | contig 11344 bp, 7 predicted proteins | sample MGYA00580991_ERZ773233 | MGnify/ENA primary metagenome ERZ773233 (study PRJEB29015, sample SAMEA2738178) | human oral metagenome | biome: human oral; feature: human-associated habitat; material: saliva | place: China | collected 2161 ...
CCCAGGTTGCCCGCCGCGCGGGAGGTGAAGCCCACCCGCACACGCCAGGGGCCCAGGGTGAGGGTATCGGCAGAGGCAAGTAGCGAAGTTTTGGGATTATCGCTCATCTTCTATTCCTTATCAGACGTCAGCGGGTATAACGGCGGGTATAGCAAAGGGGAGCCGAGAACAGCACAATGTGCGTGTTTCTCAGCTCCCCTATAGCTTCATAAGACTCTCAGCCGTGCAACGCTTAGGCGTTCACAGCCGGGCAGACTACTTCAGGAAGTCAGGGACGTCCAGGGTGTCGCGGCGAGCCGGAGCTTCCTCCACAACCGGGGGAAGGTCAACGTCGAAGCCAGCAGCGCCGGCGGAAGCCGGAGCAGCAGCGGGTGCGTTGTAGCCGTAGCCGTTAGCAGCCGGAGCAGCGGTGGAACCGCCGAAGGATGCCTGGGCGCGCTGAGCCTGGGTAGCTGCAGCAGTGGAAGCGTTGGAGTTGGTCTCCGGGTTCACTGCGTCGAAGCCAGCAGCGATCACGGTCACGCGAGCCTCATCGCCCAGTGCGTCGTCAATAACCGCACCGAAGATGATGTTTGCGTCGGGGTGAGCAACTTCCTGAACCAGGCGTGCAGCCTCGTTGATCTCGAACAGACCCAGGTCGGAGCCACCCTGAATGGACAGCAGAACGCCGTGTGCGCCGTCGATGGATGCTTCCAGCAGCGGCGATGCGATAGCCAGCTCAGCTGCCTTCACGGCACGGTCCTCACCGGATGCCGAGCCGATACCCATCAGAGCCGAACCTGCACCCTGCATGACGGACTTAACGTCAGCGAAGTCAAGGTTGATTAGGCCGGGGGTGGTAATCAGGTCGGTAATGCCCTGCACACCGGAGAGCAGAACCTGGTCAGCGGACTTGAATGCGTCCAGCATGGAGACGTTACGATCCGAAATCGACAGCAGTCGGTCGTTCGGAATAACGATCAGGGTATCAACCTCATCGCGCAGAGCAGCGATACCGGTCTCAGCCTGGTTGGAGCGGCGACGACCTTCGAAGGTGAAGGGGCGGGTCACCACACCAATGGTCAGAGCGCCGAGGGAGCGGGCAATACGTGCCACGACGGGTGCGCCACCGGTACCGGTGCCACCGCCCTCACCTGCGGTCACGAAGACCATGTCTGCGCCCTTGAGGACTTCCTCAATTTCCTGCGCGTGATCCTCGGCTGCCTGACGGCCAACCTCGGGGTTTGCGCCCGCGCCAAGACCGCGGGTCAGCTCACGACCAACGTCCAGCTTAACGTCTGCATCGGACATCAGCAGAGCCTGAGCGTCAGTGTTGATAGCAATGAACTCAACGCCGCGCAGACCAACCTCAATCATGCGGTTGACTGCGTTGACGCCACCGCCGCCGATACCAACGACCTTGATGACTGCCAAGTAGTTCTGGGGAGTTCCAGCGTCCATGTATTCCTCGATTGTTCCGTGTTCCAGCTTCGGAAGACCCGCAGCTTAATCTAAGCCTGAAGGTTTCCTCTAAAGAATGACTTTATCTGCTAGGATACCAAACTGTTTTTGTCGGTTCCTAGTCACACAGCGCAATTACCCCCTCTTTTTGTGTATTTCACACAAAAAGGGAGGATAAAGCGCCTGAATGGCTCCCCTAACGGGTCACCGGTACGCGCGGGGCAGACACGTCATAGACGGTCACCTTCTGCGTCTGTGCCTCGGAAGAACTCTCCTCCTGAGCACGCTTAGCAATAGCCTGGCGCAGGGAGAGAAGGACCTTAGCCTTCAACTCGCTCTCCTCAGCGGTTCCCCACTGCACCGTAGTATTATCCCTCAAGGTTAGAGTGATACTTGAGGTTGAGGTCGCGCTGGCTTCCTTAACCTGAGCTAGAAGCTCAGAGGGCATCGCCGAAAGCGCGGTAGAAATAGTGCGAAACTCAGCCGAAGTCTTCGGGTCATCACCGCTGAAACGCACCAGCGGCACCGACGTATCGGGCTGAGTCGCCGACTCCAGCAGGCTCACACCATCACTATCAACAGTATGGTACGTATCGCCCTGCTTCACAACCGCAACCGCGGTACGCTCCTTCAGAGTCACCACCAGCTCATGCGGCGGGCGGCTCTCCACCTGCACACTACGAATCACATTATCCTGCCCAATCAGCTCACGCACCTTCTTCTCGTCAATGCGAGTGAGCGGAACACCGCGCAGAGACTCCAGCTTCTGCTCCACCTGACTGGTTTCCAGCAGGGATGCGCCGCGCACCGTAATCTTCTGAGTCGCCAACAGGGGCGAGAAGAAGACCAGCACCACGTACAGCACCGCAATAATAGCCAGCGCCGAGGCAGTGTACAGCAGCTTACGGGCACGAGTCAGAGGCGCACGCTCCTTACGGGGACGCTCCTCAGCACGCAGACCGTCCAGACCCGGATCCTGACGCAGACGCTCACGCTGAGCCTGACGGCTCGCACGCTCGCGTTCCTTCTCAATCTCCGCGGCACGCTGCTGCTCACGCTCAGCACGCCAACGACCAAAACGGCTCGCGGGTCGAGGCTCTTCAGCAGCCTTCGGAGCGGCAGACTCTTCGCGAGATTCAGCAGAACCAGCAGACGCCTTGCCAGCGGTGGACACCGACTTCTTGCCAGAACCCTTATCGCTATCCTTGTCTACGCTCTTCTCCGACTGCGAGGACGCGGCCTGAGCAGATGCAGTCTTAGAAGATGCACTCTTAGACGAAGAATCCTCAAACGCCTCAACATCAAACAGCACGGGAGCGTGCTCAACCTCAGACACGGTACGACCGGTCATCAGCGCCGAACGCACCGAATCCTTCAAAGACTGCGCCGAAGAATGAACCGCCGCAGCGCTCTTAGAAGCCGAAGAATCAGTACCGTGCTGAGCGGAAGCCTTATGCACCACAGGCTTACGGGGCATGTGCCGCACGGAGCTCGAAGGCTGAGTAGCGGCAGAGCCGGCAGATACCCCAGAAGAGGCAGGCTGAGCGGATGCTGCAGGTTTTACAGATTCGGCAGCCTTTGCGGTCTTTGCCGCCTGAGGCTGAGCTACCTGAGGCTGCACAGACTTAGCCTGTACCGCCTCAGCCGGTGCCACCTCAGTCTGCACATTCTCAGGTGCCTGCTGGGCACGCAGACGAGCACGCGAACGCGGGGCCTTCGGCGCGCGCGAGGAGGAATGCCCCTCCGAAGAGAGACCAGAACTCATCGGCACAGCCTAAGCCTCCGACTTCTTCGACTCGCCACCATGACGGACCTGCAGGGACTCCAGCAGACGCGCACCCAAAGCGGTCACGTCACCAGCACCAACAGTCATCACGATATCGCCGGCCTGCGCGCAGGCCACAATATCCTCAATCGCGCCCTCAGCGGTAGCGTAACGAACCTCAGAGAAACCAGCACCGGTAATCAGCTCACTGGTCACGCCCTCAATCGGCAACTCACGAGCCGGGTAAATATCCAGCACATGAGCGCGGTCAGCCATCGACAGGGCCTCCGCAAACTCCTTAGCGAACTCGCGAGTACGAGAGAACAGGTGCGGCTGGAAAATCACGTACAGGTTATGGCCGTCAGCCACGGTACGGCCGGTCTCCAGGGCACGGAACACCTCGGTCGGGTGGTGCGCGTAATCATCGAAGACCTTCACGCCAGCAACCTCACCGCGCAGGGTGAAGCGGCGGTCAGCGCCCACAAACTCAGCCAGCGCACGAACAATATCGGCAGCCTCGTAACCAGAAATGAGCGCCGAGATAAAAGCAGCCGAAGCATTCAGCTGGTTATGGATACCGGGCACCTTCAGAGCAAGATCCTGCTCACCCTCATAACGCACGCCGCGGCATTCAAAAGACCAGGACAGGTGCGACGACGAGGAAGAACCAGCGCTGGTAATCTCGCTAATGCGCAGGTCAGCATCCTCAGACTCACCGTAGGTCACCACGGGCACACCCGCCGCACGAGAACGAGCCGCCAAAGTCGCCGCACCCTCATCATCAGCGCAGGTCACCACAACACCGTTAGGTGCCAGCGAACCCACAAAACGGTTGAACGCCTCAAAGACACGATCGTCCGTCTCATAGAAGTCCAGGTGGTCCGGCTCAACATTCGTCACCACAGCAATAGCCGGGCGGTAACGCACAAACGAGCCGTCCGATTCATCAGCCTCAGCCACAAAAATCGACTCCGGGCCCTGAGCACCCAGGTGAGCGTTCGTGCCGCGACCGGCAATCACAGTACCCACCGCAAACGACGGGTCAGCACCCAGCTGATCAAACATCACAGAAATCATGGAGCTGGTCGTGCTCTTACCGTGAGTACCCGCAACAGCAACCACCTGAGACTCACCCATCACAGCAGCCAACGCCTCAGAACGGTGCAGCACACGCAGACCCTGCGCACGAGCGGCAACAAGCTCCGGGTTATCCTCACGAATCGCGGTAGAAATCACCACGGTATCAACGTCCACAATGTTCTCAGCCTGCTGAGGAACACCCACACGAGCACCCGCAGCACGCAAAGACTCAACAGTAGCCGACTCGGCACGGTCAGAACCGCTCACCGTCACACCAGCCTGCAGCATCAGAGCGGCAATAGCGCTCATACCCGCGCCGCCAATACCGATGAAGTGCACACGGCCCAACTCGCTCATCTTCGCACGCTCAGGGAACGGCGGGTTCAGCGGTGCCGGCAACACCATCTCAAGATTCATCAATTCAGTCATTACTTCTCAGCTGCCTTCAATACTGCTTCAGCCATAACGCGCGCCGCGTCACGGATACCAAGTTCATACGCCGCAGCGCCCATACGCTCCAGCTCCTCCGGGTTCGCCATAAGAGCCGGAATCTCACGGGCAAACCACTCACCGGTGACCTCTGCATCCTTCACCAGCAGAGCCGCAGACGCCTCCACCAGAGAACGAGCATTCAGAGCCTGCTCGCCATTACCAATGGGAAGCGGCACAAAAATCGCGGGAACACCCACCGCAGCAACCTCACTGACGGTCGCCGCACCCGAACGCACCAGCAGAAGATCAGCGGCAGCGTACACATCCTGCATGCCGTTGCTGAACTCAATCTGACGGTAATTCGGCGCGCTCAACAGTTCACCATTCTCATCCAGAACAGCCTTACCCTTACCGGTAATATGCAGAATCTGGAAGTCCCACTCCGCAAAGTGATCACGGCACGCCGCCACCGCATTGTTCAGGCTCTGCGCACCAAGCGAACCACCGGTCACAATCACGGTCGGCTTCTGCGGGTCCAGACCCAAGTTACGGCGAGCCTTCGAACGGTGCGCCTCACGGTTCAGGTAGGCAATCTCATCCTTCATCGGCATACCCACCAGGGTCGCGCGCGGGAACGGAGTATTAGGGAACGCCACACCGGTGAACTTAGCGAACGTGCCACCCAGGCGGTTCGCCAAACCGGGCTTCGCGTTCGCCTCATGAATCACCACGGGAATCTTAGCGCTCAACGCCGACAGATACGCCGGCGGGCACACGTAGCCGCCCACGCCAACGACCACATCTGCATCTACGTCCTTGAGGATGCGGCGGGTCTTCGACAGGCCACCAAAGAACTTAGCGGGGAAAGCCAAGGCGGCACGGTTAATGCTACGAGGGAACGCCGCACGAGGAATGAACTCAATATCGAAACCAGCTGCCGGAACCAGCTCGGCTTCCATCTTGTCCGCAGTGCCCAACATCAGAATCTTAGCGTTCGGTTCAAGATCACGAACCGCACGCGCAATCGCGAGCATCGGATTAATATGACCGGCGGTGCCACCACCGGCGAAGACTATAGAGGGCGCCTTCTTCGTCATAGGTCTTTCTCCCAACACATCGGTACAGCATCATTTTACGCTATCGCACCTGTTCAAAAGAGCGCCCCCGCCATTGAGCTACAACTCAATAGCGAGGGCGTTATCTCATATTCAGCACATATTCATCACGGGCGGAGGCACAAACCGCAACCCGCTCCCCCGACTGCCAGCCCCCGCAACACAGGCTTCGCCGAGCGGGTTCCGTGGGGTTTAGCTCCGTAGGGTTTAGCCCTGCTTGCGGGTGTTGCGCGGAGTGGAGTTCCGCGCCGCACCCTGAACCGGACGCTGCGCCTGCTGAGCGCCGTTCTTCGGAACACCATTCTTCGGGGCGTCCTTTGCCTGAGCACCCCTTGACTGAGCGCCCTGTCGCGGCGTTGCCTGACGCTGAGCACCCTGTCGAGAATTACCCTGTCGCTGGGCACGACGCTGACGATCCTCAGGATGCAGCGGCTGCAGACCCGCAGGCAGCGAACCCGACGGACGGTGCTGCGCGCTACGGGGCTGGGCGCCACGAGTCTGGGCACCGCGAGGCTGCTGCACTCGCTTCTGCGCGGCGGGCTGCTGAGCGGTACGAGGCTGAGCGGGGCTCTGCTGTACAGTCTGCTTCGGCGCCGCTTGCTTCGGAGTCACAGGCTTCTGGCCTACAGGCTTCGCAACAGTCGTCTTCTGAGCTGTCACCTTCTGAGCGGGGCGAGCCTCGGCCGGCTTACCCTGTGCAGCTCGGGTAGAGGCAGTACTCTTCTGAGCAACACGAGCCTGCTGACCGGTACGCGGCTGAGCGGAAGCCTTCTTCGGCGCTGCCTTTGTCGGTACAGGCTTCTGCGAGGCCTTCTGCTTCTGAGCCTCGGTTTTCTGCTTCTGCGCTGCGGCCTTCTGTTCCGCCTTCACACGGGCAGCTTCCTCACGAGCCAGACGAGCCTGCTCCTTCTGCTGCTCCCGGGCCTGACGCTCCTGCTCCCGAGCCATACGAGCCAACTCACGCTGCTGATCCGGCGCAAAACCCAACCAGCGGCGCAACGTACTCTCCGGACCAAACATCAGCGCAAACGGGTTATGTTCCTTCAGCAGGTGGCCACCGGCAGCCGCACGTTTTGCCTCCTCCTGATTCAGCACAATCTGCAACGGCGTACGACGCTGCCAATCAGCATTCGCACGACGAACCTCACGCGCGCTCTGGGTCTCAATATTCGACGGTGCCGTCGCGCCACGCAACGGAGTCTGCCGCGCAAACGCCAACAACAAACCCGCCGCAAACAACGAAGACAACAGCGACGAACCGCCATAAGAGACAAACGGCAGAGGCACACCAATCACCGGCAAAATACGGGACACCATGCCCATATTGATAATCGCCTGAGAAGTCAGCCAAATCATGATGCCGCCCGTAGCCAAACGCACCAGCGGGTCAGTAGTGCGCAGCATAATACGAACCGCGCAATACACCAGGCCCGCATACAGCAGCAGAACCGCCAGCGTACCCAGCAGGCCCAGCTCCTCACCAATAATGGCGAAAATATAGTCGTTATGCGCCTCAGCCAGGTAGTTGTACTTCTGACGCGACTGGCCCAGACCAACACCCAAGAAGCCGCCGGTCGTCAGCGCCACCTCACCAGAATTCGCCTGGTCACAGTTAGCGTTCGTGCACGAGCCCCACACACCGAAAATACGAGCCACACGGTTCGCGCTACTGAGAACACCCACCAGAGCCAACACCGCAAACGCGCCGCCAATCTTCAGCAGCGAGCTGCGAGAAGCACCCGCCAGCCACATCATGCCCACAAAGATGAAGCCGTACACCATGGCGGTACCCATATCGCCACCGAGCATAATCAGTAGCACCAGGGCACCAACACCATAAATCGAGGGGAACAGAGTACGCCAAATACTGCGAGAAATATCGCCGTGGCGGCTGTACACCCACGCCAGCCACATAATAATCGCCAGCTTCGAAAACTCCGACGGCTGAATCTGCGCAGGACCAATCTTCAACCAGTTACGGTTACCGTTCACCTCAACGCCAACAACCACCACAGCAAGCTGCATGATCAACGCGGCAATCAGCATCGCGTTCACCACAAACTCCTTGTGGTAAACCCCCACCGGGATACGCGTAATACCCGCCATCGCAATCACGCCAAGCACCAAGAACATGACCTGCGACGAAACCTGCGAGAACGGCGACTGGCCCTGAGAAATCATGGTGACGCTCGACGCCGACAGCACCATAATGCAGCCAAAAATAGCCAGACCCAAGGTGGTGACCAGCAGCATCACCGGCACATCCCACAGGTCAGCCTTCAAACCACGACGGTACAGCCTATCGGCACGAGTACGGAACGGCGCAGAGAAATCCTCCCAACCGGCTCGCAAAGACGCCCAACGACCACTCGCGGTCGAACGCGCCGAAGAAGCCGAACGCTCCGAAGATGCGCTGGTACTCACATGCCCTCCTATAGGCCTCAACTGCCACGGATTCGTCGTGGCGAATACACGAAAAAGGTTCAGGGGTGGGACACCATTACCATCCCACCCCCGAGAAGAACCCGCAGAAAGCACCCCGGTCACCCGAGACGCCCCCTGCAGGCAACGTCCTAAGAGTCTGCCAGCTGGGCGGCAACAGCGTTCGCAAACGCATCGCCGCGCACCGCATAATTCTTGAACTGGTCCATCGACGCAGACGCGGGAGCCATCAGCACGGTATCGCCCGGATGCGCCAGCTCAGCAGCCTTCGCGACGGCCGCGTTCATCACGGCAACGCCGTCCGAAGAATCAGCCACAGCGGCGGTCATATTGTAGGTCGGAACCTGCGGAGCGTGGTTAGCCAACGCCGACTTCAACGCCGCAGTATCAGTACCGATAATCAGCACAGCCTTCAGGCGCTGAGCGTGAGCGGCGATCAGCTCATCGTACTCAACACCCTTCGACAGGCCGCCAGCAATCCATACCAGAGACGGGTAGCCGCTCATCGACGCATTCGCGGCGTGAGGATTCGTAGCCTTCGAATCGTTCACCCACATGATGTCGTTCGCGTAGCCGACCAGCTGGTTACGGTGCGCACCGGTCTTGAAGGAACGCAGGCCAGCGCCCACAGCCTTCGGGTCAATATCAGCCGCACGGCACAGCGCCGCAGCCGCCAGAGCGTTCTCCACGGTGTGCTTCGCGGGCATCTTACCGGGTGCCGGTGCCAAATCCTCTAGAACAGCCAGCTCGTACGCCTCGTTGTAGCGGGTCTTCAAGAAGGCGCGGTCCACCATGATGTCCTCAGCCAGGCCGAGCATCGACACGGCGGGCATCTCAGTGGAGCTGAAACCAATCGCGCGAGCACCCTCAATAACGTCCGCGTTCTCGACCATGCGCAGGGTGTCTACATGGTCGGTGTTGAAGATGCAAGCAACCTGAGTGTGCTCGTACACACGTGCCTTATCGGCCTTGTAGGCGTCGAACGAGCCGTGCCAGTCCACGTGATCCTCAGCGATGTTCAGAACCACCGAAGCGTACGGGGACATCGAGTAGGTCCAGTGCAGCTGGAAGCTGGACAGCTCCACCGCGAAGAACTCGTAGGGCTCATCGTCGGCAATGGCGTACACGATGGGCATGCCCACGTTACCCACCTGAATAGACTTCTTACCGGCAGCCTTCAGGATGGAATCAACCATACCCACGGTGGTGGTCTTACCGTTCGTACCGGTCAGGCACAGCCACTTGGGGGTCAGGCAGTCGCTGCGCTCATTCAGGCGCCACGCCAGCTCCACATCGCCCCAAATCTGGATGCGACGCTCATAGGCGTCCAGCATGACCGGGTGGTCCGGACGCACGCCCGGGGAGGTCACCACAAGCTCGGGTTCCTGACCGTACACCAGGGGCAGTGCACGCATGTGCTCGGGACCGAACAGGCCCTCAACATTACCGTAGGCGTTCTTGTAAATCTCGATGCGCTCACGCTTCTCCGGGGTGTCAGCCCCGTCGATGACAACGATATGTGCACCCAGCTGGGCGAGCACATCGGTCACGGCGTCGCCGCTGGTACCCATGCCCACCACGACCACACGCAGGTTAGCCCAGGGGGCGCCCCAGTGAGTCAGCTCCGCGAGGCGCTCGTTCTTATACACCGGGTTCACCGCAATAGCGGCGGCGTTCGCTTCAATGCGAGCGGCATCCGGCTGTTCATTAGTTGACATTAGTGAATCACTCCAGACGTCTGCGAGAACCAGTCACCGAAGAACAGCGCCAGGGCAACGAGCACGCAGAGGGCGTTAACAACCCAGAGGCGGAACACGGAGTTCACTTCGCCGCTGCTGACGGTACCGGGGGCAATGCCTCGCTTATCAATTGAGTATTTGCCGTTGACGCCAACCTTCTCCATGTGGTGGTGGAAGGGAGTCATACGGAAGTAGCGGTGCGCGTGCAGGGGCTTCTCCCCCGCTGCGACCGAACGCTTACGGCTGGTCTTGAACACGAACTTCTGCACGATCACAGAGAACACTTCCAGCACGGGGATCAGAGCGATGACCAGCAGAAGCAGCTCGGTGCGGGTGAACAGCGCGAAAGCAACCATTGCGCCGCCGAGCGCCAGGGAGCCGGAGTCGCCCATGAAGATCTGTGCCTTCGACACGTTCCACCAGAGGAAGCCAGCCAGCGAACCCACCAGGGATGCGGCAATCAGCGCCAGCGAACCGGGGTCGCGCACATCGTAGCAGGCGGTGCCGGCGCCAGCGGAGCAGGCGTGCACGTACTGCCAGATGCTGATGGTCAGGTAGCCGGAGAAGATGGTCATCATGATGCCGCCAGCCAGGCCGTCCAGACCATCGGTGAAGTTTACAGCGTTCGTACCGGACAGGGAGATGATGGTAATCCACGCAACCATCAGGATGCTGCCGAAGACCGCACCCGCCGCGAACAGGTCAATGGGCAGGTCACGTACGAAAGAGATAGCGGTCGACGCCGGGCGAGCCCCCGACTCGTTCGGGAACTGGAACGCCAAGTACGCAAAAGGCAGGGTCACAGCCAGCAGACCGATGGTCTTCTGCTTCTCGGTCAGACCCTCGTTGCCCTTATTGCGGAACTTCATGATGTCGTCCGCCGCGCCCACACCGAGCATACCCAGGGTGAAGGCGATGGTCAGCCACGCGGTAGCGGTCGGTACCGGCGCGGTACCAAAGAGCAGGGCGCTCACCGCCAGGGTCAAGAAGTAGGCGAGAATCGCCGCGGGGATGAAAATCAGACCCGCCATGGTGGGGGTGCCCGCCTTATGCTGGTGGGCCGCCGGGCCTTCCTCACGGATGAGCTGGCCAAGCTTGAGGGACTTCATCTTCTTGATGAACACCGGCAGCGCGGTGAGGGAGATGAGGAATCCGAAGATTCCAGCAATCAGCACGGTAATCATAAAGCGCTACCCTTCGTTCGTGGTCTGTTCGGTCGAAGTACGGTCGCCATTAGCGGTACCGTCCAGGTGAGCGGCAAGGTGGTCGTTCAAATCGGTGGTTTCAACAAAGTCACCGGCAGAAAGCCAGGTCGGTGCCTGCTCTTCCTC
>ERZ773233.2059-NODE-2059-length-11337-cov-7.335313_pt1 | contig 11337 bp, 8 predicted proteins | sample MGYA00580991_ERZ773233 | MGnify/ENA primary metagenome ERZ773233 (study PRJEB29015, sample SAMEA2738178) | human oral metagenome | biome: human oral; feature: human-associated habitat; material: saliva | place: China | collected 2161 ...
TCTTTACTGGTGAAATTGATGGCAACGTACCAGTACATGTAGTAAATACAAATGGTAGTCTTAATAACTTCGATGTAGTTGTTGAAAATGGAATGCTTGTAAATGCAAATGGAGAGCCTGTTTCTACAGTTGTAGGAAGTGACTTCTATGTTAAAGTTGCTATGGGCCAACAAGCAAAGATTCGGTTTATTAATAAACTATTATCTCGTAATGATGAAGGTGGAGAAAATCAGATTATATATCGTTCACCGATTAATCAAGATGTAATTAAGGCAGGAAAGTTACATGTGGATAGTGCAGAGATTAATTTATACGCTGTAGGGACAAGTATTAACTTAATCAAGCGTGATAGCGATACAAATCTACAACAACCACAAGGTGCTGCAGAATCATTTGCGAAAACGAGTTATGAACTATTTGACGAAACAGCACAAAGACCAGTAGGAATGTTAAATATTGATGAAAGAGGTATTTCTAATACAATTCAGGGTCTGTATTACTCACATCAGTATTCTATCAAAGAGGTAACAGCGCCAATAGGATATAAACTAGATACGGAAAAGAAGATTGTTTTATTTGATCAATTACCAAATCATACAAATCACATCTCACTAGATGTTTTTGATGATGTAATCACAGGTAAATTTAGTATTCATAAGTTATTTGTAGATAAACATCAATCAGCACTAGCTACAAATGAGCAAGGTGCTACATTTACTGCAATCTTACAAAAACATATTGATCGTTTTGGAAGTTTTGAAGAGGCAAATAAACACTTATCAGAATTTACACCAAAAGAATATGCGGTTATTACTACAGATGAAGAGGGTAATGCAAAATCAGGGGAACTAGCATATGGAAAATATACCGTACGTCAAACAGCTGCTAAAGATAGTGAGATTGAACTATTGAAGGAAGATTTTGTGTTCGAAGTATCTCATGAAAATCAACCTGATGTAAAATATGAGATTAGCAATATCTCAAAGGAATATTACGTACGCCTTGTAAAGAAGGATGCAGAAACAAATGAAATCATTGATTTTCATTCTGCAGGCTTCAAAATCAAAGACGCAAATGGTAACTATATCGTTCAACGTATTGGAGAGAATAGTTATGATACATTTCAAACAAGCACAAAAGAAGATATTAAATATCCTAAGGGAACATTCTGTGTCGTACAACAAGGTGGGACAATTACAACACCACTAAAGCTAGCACCAGGCAGTTATACAATTGAAGAAATTAGTAGTCCAGTAGGATTTACAAGAGAACTACAGGAGATTCCATTTACATTACAACAAGAGAATGTTGTAAAAGTAGATGAAGAAAATAATCAATATATTACAGTCGAAGTAAAGAATAATCGTATCTATGGACAGCTAGAACTACAAAAGAAAGTAGAAGAATATCAAAGTGACCGTAATTTAGTAACAGAAAAAAGCTTAGCTGGTATTGTTTTTAGATTAATTGCGGACGAAGATATTATCGAGCCAATGCATGGAACTGTGATATTACCGAAAGGACATGTGTTTGCAGAATTTATAACAGATGAAAATGGATCTGCATCAGTCGAGAAGATTCCTTTAGGAAAGTATGTGGTACAAGAAGTTAAGACACTTGATGGCCTTGTATTAGATGAAACAACATATCCTGTGCAGTTTGTGGAGGAAGATGATATCACTGCTACGATTCATCGCAATCTTACAATTACAAATCAAATTACAAAGACCGAAATTACCAAAACGATGATTACAGGAAGTCCTGAAACACCAGGTGCTAAATTACGTATTTTAGATGAAGAAAATGTAATTGTAGATGAGTGGGTATCTGTTTATCAAGTCGCACATAAGATTGCTGGACTAACAGCAGGAAAGAAATATACACTTCATGAAGAAATGACAGCAGATGGATACTATTATGCAGATGATATTACATTTACTGTAAATCCAGATGGCACAGTGCTAGCGGTAGAAATGATTGATAAGCCGGTTGAATACCTGATTGAGAAAATAAATGAAGATGGTAAAGCAGTAAGTGGTGTACGTTTACAACTGAAGAATATTTCGACTGGGGAACTGGTGTCTTTACCAAATGATGGAGTAACTACATCAGAAGCTATCCAGCTAAATAACCTGCATGCAGGTGAACAATATGAATTAGAAGAAGTTCAGATCGTAAATGGTGTACATCGCGCTTCAACAATACAGTTTACAGTCCCAAAATACAATCCAACTACTACAGAACCAATTAAGATTCAAATGGTTGATTTAACTGTTGATATTTCTTTAAAGAAGGTAGATGAGGATGGTCGTGCAGTTGTTGGTGCTATCCTAGAAATCTATGAAGCTGTTCTTGATGAGAATCAAGAATATGTACCGGTATTAGATGAAAATCAAAATCCAAAGATAGTACAGCGTTTGGTTACTACAGAGGAAGAAGTTTATGACATTGGTAAATACGTAAAAGGTGGTAGTACTTATATCTTGCATGAAGTAGAGGCACCATTTGGATATGAACGTATGGATCAAGATATTGTATTTACTGCAACAGGCACAAAAGATAAACCACAGCTTATTCAAGCGGTTGATCGAAAGAAGAAAATCTATGTGCGTGTAAAGAAGGTGGATGCAGACGATTACGAAACAGTTCTTGAGAATACTGAATTTACAGTCTTCCATTCCAATGGGACAATTGCAATGGATATTTATGGAAGAAGTACAGTTGGTATAACGGATAAGAATGGTTATATTGATTTTGTAGTGCCATATGCTGTATCAGGAATGTACGTGATGGAAACAGAGGCTCCAAAGGGATATGAGATTTCAACTGAAAAGCATGAAGTCAAACATCTTACTGAACAAAACTTTAGTCCAGAGAAACCTGTTGAAATGACAGTGGCAGATGAGAAGGAAAAAGATATACCAACTGGAGTAGGAGTTCACTATGGTATCTGGTTCTGTTTGATTGGAGGAATCATTGGTATTGCATGGACTATTTTCTCAACAAAGCGCATGCATAAGTAATAAGGATGTTAATCAAAATCAAAGTCTCATTATGCATATTGGTTATGTTATTTGGTATATGTATTTATGCAAGAAAGTGGAGGATGTTAGAGGATGAACAACTGAAAGTTCAAATACTGTCTGATAAAATACAACCGCAAAAGGAAAATGAAAGATTGCACATCAATATGCAAGCATGGAATGACTTAAAGAAACAGAATCCTGACTTTTGGGCATGGATTTATTGGCAAAATGGAATTGTATCACAGCCAGTTGTCATTGACACAGGTGGAAAAGAGTACCTTTACCAAAATTTTGATGGTAAACCATCTATATGTGGAACACCGATGATATTTGAAACGGAATCTAAGAATAAAATTATCTACGGACATTATGTTGGATATGGAACTGAAAATGCAGTCTTCACTAGACTTGCGGAATTATCAGATAAGAAGTTATTTTATGAATACCAAAGCTTCTACTTGTGCATGCAAGATAAAATAGAGGAATACAAAGTATTTTTAATTGCTATTAAAAATAAGAAATTAGATTGGAACTATCAGCAGAAGGATTTTTCTTCTGCTGAGAAGTTCTATGAATGGATTGCGGACGCAAAAAGAGTTTCAGTCATTTACGATACAGATATAAAACCAAGATATAGTGATGCGTTTGTAACGATACAGACATGCTTAGATGCATACTCTTCAAAAAGAGTCATATTATTAGCGATGAAAGTAAAAGAATATCCTATCCAAGAAGACTGATTTTATAACGTAATTTTAATGTTGATAATGGTATAATGCTAGTAATAGTGAGGTGCTATATGAAAATAATCTTAGACAAAAGTTTAGAAGCGCTTGGTGTAGAGCATGTTGTAATTGGTATCGCTAGAAATGTAGACCCAAATGCAGAACTAACACCGGCATTTTTGCAGAAACAAAAAGAAGTAGAAGAGTGGGCGTTACAGTGCAATGTGGATGAGGTGCTTCAACATCCGTTTATTCAAGGCTATATCGAACTCATGCAGAAGGCTGGAAGAAGTATTAAGAAGAATCCTCCGACAATTCCTGCATTCATTCGTAATATCCAGCATCGCGGATCAATGCCTCATATCAATAGTATTGTAGATATTTATAATGTTGAAACTTTAAAATCTTTCTTAGCAATTGGTGGTCATGATTTAGATAAGATTCAAGAACCACTAGAATTTACAGTGAGTCAAAAGGAGGATACATTCTTGCCAATCTGTTCAACGCCAAAGCATGTGGCTGAGACGGATTATCTCTATCGAGATAGTCAAGGTATCTTAGCTTGGATGGGTGTTAGAGATGGTGAAAACTATAAGTTTGATGATACTACAAAGAATGCTATCTTTATTATTCAAGGAAATGCAAATACACCGGTTGAAGATCGCATTGAGGCACTACATCGCATTGAACATGATTTAAGGGAATGTATGCCATCATTGGAATTTGAAATTCTAGTTGTTGATGCGCAATCATAAAATTAATACTATTCATAAGATGAAATAAATTGAATTTCTTGGCACAAAAATATAAAGTTATTATGCTAAGGAGGCGATGTGATGTCTGAAGAAATAATAAGAGAAGAAATGATGAATGAAGAAAGACTGCGCCAGATGATTGAAGCTGGTGAGGCTGCAGAACTTTCTGAATATATTAAAGAGAATAATCCGATTGACGTGGCACAAGCTGCTGAATATCTCGATGATGAAGAACTATGGAAAATGTGCAGTATCTTATCGTCAGATGATATCGCTTCTGTATTAGAACAAGCAGATGATGAACTTCGTGTTCGTTTTACGTATGCATTATCTAATAATGAACTTCTAGAAATCTTTAGTAATATGGCACAGGATGATATCGCTGATATTGTTGGAGATTTAACAATTGGTAGACGTAAAACCATTGTGAATTTGATGAAGGATAAAGATCGTACTGAAATCACTAATCTATTGGAATATCCAGCAGATACAGCTGGTGGTATTATGACGACCGCCTACATCGCAATCAAAGATGATTTGAAGGTTATCGAAGGTTTAGAAAAGATTCGTGAGATTGGACCAAAGATCGAAGTTATTGAAACAATCTTTGTGGTAAACGCAAGAGGACAATTAATTGGTATTGCCGATTTACGTGATATTTTATCCTCAGATAAAGATATATTGATGTCAGACATCATGAAAGAAAACTTCATCAGCGTTGGTCCAGAGATGGACCAGGAAGAAGTTGCTAAACTTGTATCAAAATATGACTTGAAAGCAATTCCTGTTGTAAATCAACGTATGGCAATTCTTGGTATCGTTACTGTCGATGATATTATTGACGTTATCGTAGAAGAGTATAACGAAGATATGTTGGAGATGGGTGGTGTATCTAAAGAAGAAAGTCTTGACACAACACTATTTCAATCTATTAAGTTGCGTTTGCCTTGGTTATTAATTAACCTAATTACAGCATTCATGGCATCTTTTACCGTAAAGGTTTTTGAAGGTACAATTGCACAGGTTGTTGCGCTTAGCTCAATTATGACAATTATCTCTGGTATGGGTGGTAATGCAGGCTCCCAAACACAGTCAATCTTGGTACGTCAGATTGCGACTGATAAAGTTGATTTCAAGAGAAATTGGAAGTCATTTGTAAAGGAAATCTTCTTAGGAATTATTAATGGTACAGTTAATGGTTTGATTACAGCAGTTATTGTAATAATACTCTATCGAAATATATTCTTGGGTGTAATTACCGTTATTGCGATGGTTGGCAATCTAGTGGTGGCTGGTATCTTTGGTTTCTTAGTTCCTGTTGTTTTAGACAAGTTTGGAGCAGATCCAGCAGTATCATCCTCTATCTTTGTAACAACTGCAACAGACGTTCTAGGATTCTTTATCTTCCTAGGACTGGCAAATATATTCTTACCAATGTTAATTTAAATAATAAAAACTGGATTGGTCTTTTAATCAGTCCAGTTTTTTTGATAGGATCCTACGTGAAATATTTGTATCATACATATATGTTTTTAATGTTTCTACATCAGATACAGTTTCATTAATATGTTCAAAGTAGTAGGCAATTTTCTCTATGTATGTTTGGTAATAAGGATTCACTTCTAATTCTTTGTTGCGTGCTAAGGATTCAAAGTATAGGAATATTAATGTCCAGAGGACTTCTAGACAGGAATCTTCAATCCAGAAGTCTGCTTTTTCTTTTGGTAAGTAACATTGTTCTAAAAGTCCTGTAATCAAAGGTAAACCATCCTGAGAAGATTGCCAGATATCTGTATAGATATAGTCGAAATTTGAAAGGTATTCTTCATTGAAGTAATCAAATGCATCTGCTTCAATCAAATGAATTGGTTTTGTGGATTCAAATTGGGGTAAGATGAAATTTCTAAACATTGCGATTACTTCTTTGGAGCGTTCAATTACAGTAACTTCTTCTACATTAGGATTTTGAATAGCCATATATAAGAAATAGCCAATACCTAAACCAAAGGTTAGTACTTTACCATGTGCTCGTTGAGCAGGAATATCATTGGTATTTGCTTCACTAGGAGCATCAAACATCCAGTCCATATCATCTTGGTATAGATAGAGAGCATCGAAGTTACGATCCATTGCACGTAGTTTCATCCAATCATTTAATTCTCGATTTGGGTCTTTTTGTATTACGTCAGAGTTAAACAATTCAAAGCCTGAAATTTTTCCTCTTTCGAATGTGAAGTGAGAATCTTTAATCCAATCTAAATGAATGTTTTTATGATATGGATTATTCTCCCACTCATCGACAGATAAGAAAAGAGAAGGGCAATTCTTTATATCCTGAAATTCCGGGATACCTGCATCTGCGAGCATCTTTATGACTTTCTTCTCGTTTTTCTTTGTGATATGCATCCCTACAAAATCGTTTTTTGAATCATTCATGATATTCGTAAGGCAGCGATTTAGAAATTGATTGATTTCATCATTTAAAGTAATTTTCATGATTCAATCTTACATGAAAGTTCATATTTTTTAAATGTAATAACACTTTGAATTTTACCGGTTTCTGTTATAATTCACTTACGTGTTTGGAGGAAATTATGATACTTGCTTTAGCATTGTTTATTGTCATGTATATATTCTTATTGGCACTTCCAGAAAAACGTCCATATGTTGCGCTTATAGCGGCAGGGATATTCATTCTGTTAGGAATCTTACCACTAGGAAATGTAATCGGTGCTGTTGATTGGAATATTATTCTAATGTTGGCAGGCACAATGATGGTTGTTCAGTTATTTATTGAAAGCCAAATGCCTGCACTTATGGCGGAAGGACTATTAAAAGCTGTACCTAATATCCAATGGGCAGTCGTTGTATTAAGTATTTTTGCAGGTGTAATTTCTGCGTTTGTAGATAATGTTGCGACTGTATTGATGGTTGCACCAGTTGGTCTAGCGGTTTCAAAGAAATTAAAGACAAATCCTATTCCTGTCATTATTGCAATAGCGGTATCTAGTAACTTGCAAGGTGCTGCGACACTCGTAGGGGATACAACAAGTATTCTTCTAGGTGGTTATGCAAATATGAGTTTTAATGATTTCTTCGTGTTTATGGGTAAACCTGGCATTGCATTATCAGTAGAAATTGGTGCTGCAATGACAATTCCGGTATTATTATTCTTATTTAGAAAATCAAAAGAACCAGTTCATGCGGAAATTACCACAAAGGTAACTGATTATATTCCTTCATTATTGATGATTGGTGTGATTGTAACATTAATCACAGCTTCACAATTTGAGAATAAGCCACAACTTACAAATGGTCTTATCTGCATTAGTTATGCAGTAATTGGTATTATTTATAGAGCAATTCGTGAGAAATCGAGCGATGTTGTAAAGCGAGCAATTCAAGCAATTGATTTCAATACATTACTTCTATTGATTGGTTTATTTATCGTAATTGCTGGTATTACCGAAGCAGGTGTCATTGATGCGATAGCTGATCTCTTTGTAAAACTTGGTGGTAGCTCTGTATTTGTGATGTATACAATGATTGTATTTGTATCGGTAGTTATCTCTGCATTTGTGGATAATATTCCATATGTTGCGACAATGTTACCGGTAGTGCAGGGTATTGCAACTTCGATGGGAGTAGAACCATATGTTCTATACTTTGGATTATTGATTGGTGCTACACTTGGTGGTAACTTAACTCCTGTTGGAGCGAGTGCAAATATCGCCGCAATTGGTATTCTAAACAAGGAAGGATATAAAGTTTCCTCAAAAGATTTCTTCCGTATTGGTATTCCATTTACACTCATTGCAGTATTTTCAGGTTACATCGTAACCTGGTTGATTTGGGGATAAAAACTATATAAGAGACTTCTTCTGATGGAGAAGTCTCTTTTGTAAAATTATTTTATTTTTACCTTGCCAAATAGATATTTTCTTGCTATATTTATATATTCTACCTATAATAGCAAAGTTGATAAGAGACGGTCAGATTTTTAAAGCCTATTCAGTGCTATGGATAAAAGTATTTGTTCATTACGGCTGTTCTGTCCAAATATTTAACATGAAGGTAAAGCAAAAGAAAAGAGGGTATTTATGAGAAAGAACTATGGGAAAATTCTATTTTCTGCGCTACTGCTTGCAGCGACCATTTCCGCTTGTGGAAATGCAAAAAAGGAAGAAACAACTGCGATGAGCAGTGAGATAACTACAGAAGCAGGAACAGAGAAGGCAAGTGAGACGGAAAAAGCGGGAGAGACTGAGAAAGCGGAAGCAAAAGAAGCGACAGATCTTTCTTCTGTTAAGGAAGAGACGGTTTATGTTTCTCCGGAGTACGTAAAGGCTTTACTGGACTCTGATAAGGATGTAAAGATTTTAGAGGCTTCATGGGGACCCTTGGATGTTGCGGAAGACTACAAGAAAATGCATATTCCGGGGGCTTTTCATGTGAATACGGACGATATCGAGGAAGATAAGACTTGGAACTTCCGCAGTCCGGAAGAAATTGAGAAGTTCTTAAAGAGCTATGGTATTACGAAGGATACCAAGGTGGTATGCTATGGGAACAGTCCTGAAAATGCAGCGGATGATCGTTTGGCAACTGTCCTTCTTTGGGCAGGTGTAGAGGATGTAAAGGACTTAAGTGGCGGAATTGATGCTTGGGTAAATGCAGGCTTAGAGACGGAAACAAAGGTAAATGAGCCGGTAGCGATGAAAGAAGATTTCGGGGTAAAGATTCCGGCGCATCCGGAATATGTTCTTAGCATTGATGAAGTAAAAGAAAAGATGCAGAATGATTCCAAGTTTAAGTTGGTCAGTATTCGTTCCAAGGACGAGTTCTTGGGAAAGACCTCCGGTTACTCCTATATTGATAGAGCCGGTGAGCCTTTAGGAGCAGTATGGGGGCATGATACGGATGACGGATCCTATAACAATGAAGACGGTACGATTGTTGATCTTGTAAAGCTTGAGGAGTACTTGGGTGAAAATGGGCTTTCTCTCGAGAAAAACGATATCGCTTTCTACTGCGGTACAGGTTGGAGAGCTTCTGTTCCCTTCCTGATTGCCCACGAGAACGGCTTTAAGAATGCCTACCTCTACGATGGCGGTTGGTTCCAGTGGCAGATGGATCCGGAAAACAAGGTACAGCTGGGAGAGCCGGGATCTTCCGATTATAAGGAAGTACAGGTGAAGGACCTGAGTACTGATAAGGCAAAGAAATAAGAGAGAACAATTAGAAACAGATGTTTTGCAGAATAGCACAGAAAGTAGAGGTATTTTTAGACTTTCTGTGCTATTTTATAAGGATGAAAATGAAAAAAATTCTTCGATTGCTATTACAAATGTTATTTTTATTGGGGAGTCTGGTGATGCTTTTTGCCCTTTATATTCTTCGCTATTTTACTAAGCGGAAAATGGGTATGGCGCGCTATATGCTCTATTTTAGAGAGAAATGGAGCGGGCGAGAATTGGCGGGCCTTTCTCTCTTGCAATGGATCGTTTTCTTTCTCTTACTCTTTTTTGCGCTTTTTCTTTTTCTTATGTTAAGAAGTTTTCTCAGGCAATCAGAGGGAAAGATTTTTCTAAAGGGAAGAGGAAAAACTTATTTTCCGCTTATTCCTGTATGCTATAGCCTAGTCCTTATGCTGTATTCCTTTCTTTATTTTTTTTCCCTTGTGGGAAATCCCGGAAGAGAATATACGGCAAGTCTTCTTGTGCATCTCCTTATGCAGTTTTTTTCCATCTTGTTTTTGGCAACATTTTTAAAGAGGGATAAAGAGTATGAAAAATAAAAAGCTATGGATTTTCCTCTTCTTTCTCCTCTTATTTTTGCTTGCATTATTTTTCTTGCCTGTAAAAGAGATTTTTCAGGGAAATGTACTTCATTTTCTGCAAGAAAAATCCAGAGAAAACTTTCTTCATTCAGCACTTCTATACCTCGTTCTCTGTGCTTTGGCCGGGGCATTTTTAGCCCTTCCCGGCATTACTTACGCCCTTCTTGCCGGAACAGTGTTCGGTGCCCTCTGGGGAACGATTCTTTGTACATTGGCTGCCAGCATTTCTGCAGGGATTTCCTTCTTTATGGGAAGATATTTTCTGCATGACGCCATAAAGCCTAAGCTGGAAAAGAATCCCTATATCAAAAAGTATTTTTTTTCCGGTGAAAAACGCAATTTGCTTTTTTTACTCTTTTTGACCAGGACGATACCGGTTTTTCCCTTTAATTTGCAAAACTATGCTTATGGGATTACGGATATTCCGTTTTCTTTGTATTTTATATCGAGTTTTCTTTTTATGATTCCGGGAACGGCGATGTACACGGTAGCATTTGCGGGTCTCACTGAGAAAAAGAATCCATTTCTATACTTCGGGATTTCCTTAGGGATTTTAGTTCTGCTACTTCTGGCTTCCTTTTTCTTTAAAAAGAAAAACGGAGTGGAAGAGTTGGAAGCGAAGGAAGATAACACAAAATTATAGAGAATCAATAGAAATTTATTACAGAAGAAGAGGAAGAATGAAGAAAGAAATTCATAAACGGGTAGACGAGTGTATCCACTGCAATGCCTGCAAAAGAAAATGCAAGTTTTTAACAAAATATGATATTTGTATTGGTGATACCGAGAAGTTGAAAGAGCTGGCTTATCACTGTTATCTTTGCGGAGAATGTACCAGAGTCTGCCCAAAGGGGATTGACGGAAGGGAGATTATCCTGGATTTCCGAAAGGAGCAGGTGAAGGAAGGAAAATATGGCTTAAAGCAAAGGGGTTACAGTGGCATTTTACTGGAGAAGAAAAATTACCTCTTTAAGAATCATAGAAAGGCAAAA
>ERZ773233.2064-NODE-2064-length-11331-cov-2.469138_pt1 | contig 11331 bp, 11 predicted proteins | sample MGYA00580991_ERZ773233 | MGnify/ENA primary metagenome ERZ773233 (study PRJEB29015, sample SAMEA2738178) | human oral metagenome | biome: human oral; feature: human-associated habitat; material: saliva | place: China | collected 2161 ...
TCTTTCACAGCTTGTTTTTCTTCTTTTTGAAAAACCACTTTAGATTCTTTTCCTGAAGAATTTTTTTTAATCTGACCCACTTCTTTGTTCTCTCTCAAATCCAATAAACTCAGACTTTTTGTAGATTTCATAGGGTCTTGAATATTAACATTTAGTTTGATTTCCTCTATGTTTTGCCCAAAAACAAGATTTAAACAGAACATGGACAATGATAAAAATACTGCTCTCATAAATATTTATTTTCTCGCGAAGATAAACAATAAATCTTAAGTATAAACTAAAAAAAGACTGAAAAATATCAGCCTTTTGTGTATAAATTTATTTAGTCTTATGTTTGTCTTTATCGTGTTTATGCTTAAAGGAATCCTTGATATCTTTCTCTATTTTATAAATTTTCAAAACCTGCTGTGGAGAAAGGTGTTCCAGTAATTTTTTGGAATAAAATTTTCTGTTATCCAAAACCTTCTGCGCAACCTCAAAACCAAGGTTTATCTTCCTTAAAGCCTCTTCATCAGTCAGGTTTTTATGAGTATCCTCTGGCTTAAAGTTTTTTATAATATCGCCTTTAGCAGTGAAATATTCGCCGAGAACCTTCTCTACTGCTTCTTTTTTCTCACCAGAAAGCTCTAATTCTTTGATGATTTTATTAACACTCAACTGCTGAATGAAAGCCATTTTCTCTTCATGTGTCATTTTTTCAAAATCATGAATATGGCTTTTCTTGTCCTCGTGGTGTTTTCCATTGGATTTTGCATTGTTCTTTCCTTTATAAGTGTAAAAAGTGCGGTCATTATAGCGGAAGTTTTTTAGTTCGGGAAAGAAAATCACTTCTCAATTAGAGAATCACTTTACAATCAGATTGTTGTTGCTAAAATTTTGCCATTCTAGATGTTATAAGGAAATTTAAGTGAGAAAATTTATTATTTTCGGCGCAACTGTACTCTTAAGTGCTTGTGGTTTATTTGGCCCATCACAATCGCCGATCCCCGCAGAATTTGCACAAGCGGATTACCTCCTTTCAGATGTGAATGCAAAAACATGGGCAACGGCAAGTAAACAAGCTGAACAATGTATCTACCCGAATTTAACCCGTATTCAGCAACAACATTTTGCAAAAGAAGATAGCTACATTCATTCTCAATATGTCTTTTTCTATCCGTTAGAAAAAATCATCGGGGAAGACTATGTGAAAATGATTCAAAAAGATGAAAAATCGATGAATTACGCGACTTATCAATTTAAGAAATTCCGTACAGAAGTCGGTGATGTCGAGCCATTAGAACCTAAAGCTTGTCAAATCTTGCGTACTCAGGCAAAAGAAGATTTGGATGTCGTGAAAGGTCAATATGTAAATGGTATGGTGGATGAAACGAAGAATGACGACGGCACATTGAAGAAAACGGGTGATGGCATTGCCACCAATCAGAACAAATTCTTCTTTGATATTATCAAATGGGGTTCTGCTCTTCTTCTCTAATTTTTTCATTATTTTCTATAAAAACAACGGTGTAAATATTTTTACGCCGTTTTTGCATTCAGAGAAAACGATTACGATCAAAAAAAGCTTAAATTTTCAGTAAAAAAGCAAAATAGCCATTTAAATTAAAGTCATTTTCAGCTAGTCTAACAAGAATTAGTTTTTACAAGGAGAAAACATCATGACAACGCTTTTTGATATTGCACAAAACTGGTTAAACCAAGATCCTGATGCAGAAACTCACGCAGAATTAACCGCACTTTTAACGGCGGCGAAAAATGGTGATGAAAAAGCACACGCTGACTTACAAGCTCGCTTTAGTGACCGTTTACAATTTGGTACTGCTGGGCTTCGCGGACCATTACAAGCAGGCCCTATGGGTATGAACCGTGTTTTAGTGGCGCAAGCTGCTGGTGGTTTAGCGGATTATTTAAAAGATTACGACAAACAGCCTTCTATCGTGATTGGTTACGATGGTCGTAAAAACTCTGATGTTTTCGCACGTGATACCGCTGAAATCATGGCGGGTGCAGGCGTGAAAGCTTATTTACTTCCACGTAAATTACCCACTCCAGTATTAGCTTACGCAATCCAATATTTTGACACCACTGCGGGTGTTATGGTGACTGCGAGTCACAATCCTCCGGAAGATAACGGTTATAAAGTTTACTTAGGTAAAGCGAATGGCGGTGGCCAAATCGTTTCGCCTGCAGATAAAGATATCGCCGCATTAATCGATAAAGTAGCAGCGGGCAATGTAAAAGATTTACCTCGTAGCCAAGATTATGTGGTGTTAGATGATGAAGTGGTTAACGCTTATATCGAAAAAACGGCTTCTCTTGCTAAAGAGCCTAAATCAGATATTAACTACGTTTATACCGCAATGCACGGTGTAGGCTATGAAGTATTAAGCAAAACCTTAACCAAAGCAGGTCTTCCACAACCTCACATTGTGGCAGAACAAGTATGGCCAGATGGCACATTCCCAACGGTAAACTTCCCTAACCCAGAAGAAAAAGGTGCATTAGATTTAGCGATTAAAGTGGCAAAAGAACACAATGCAGAATTCATTATTGCCAATGACCCTGATGCAGACCGTTTAGCTGTAGCTGTTCCAGATGCACAAGGTAACTGGAAACCTTTACACGGTAACGTAGTAGGTTGTTTCTTAGGTTGGTATTTAGCAAAACAATACCATGCCAAAGGTGAGAAAGGCGTATTAGCGTGTTCTTTAGTATCTTCTCCAGCGCTTGCTGAAATTGCGAAAAAATACGGCTTCCAATCAGAAGAAACCTTAACCGGTTTCAAATACATCGGTAAAGTTCAAGGCTTATTATTCGGTTTCGAAGAAGCGCTTGGTTACTTAGTTGACCCTGATAAAGTACGCGATAAAGACGGTATTTCAGCGGCGATCGTGTTCTTAGATTTAGTGCGTCACTTAAAAGCACAAGGCAAAACCTTAGCAGATTATGCCAATGACTTCACACAAGAATTCGGTGCTTATGTAAGTGGTCAAATTTCTATTCGCGTAAGCGATTTATCTGAAATTGGCAAATTAATGGCCACACTTCGTAATACGCCTCCAGCAGAAGTAGGTGGTGTTAAAGTGGCACAATTCATCGACCACACTAAAACTGATCGCCAAAGCGACATCCTTGTATTCGTATTAGAAAACGGTAGCCGCTTAATCGTTCGTCCATCTGGTACTGAGCCGAAAATCAAGTTCTATCTTGATGCTCGCGGTAAAGATCCAAAAGACGCGGATCACGTTTTAGCACAATTTGATGAAGGCGTTCGTCAAATCCTTCGTCAAGATGCTTACGGCAAACAAGATTGCTAATTGAGCAAACTATTAAATAATAAAAAACGCTAGGTTTGATGCCTAGCGTTTTATTTTTGCTTATTTCAATGCAAGTTGTAACTTGCCCTGATGTTTTTCCAATAAAGCCTCTGCTTGAGCACGATCTAATCCACTCAGAATCATCATAATCGCTAATTTCGCATTTTGATCAGCCTGCTTTAATGTCTCTTCTGCGAGCGCTTTATTGCAATCCGTAGCTTGCATGACGATGCGAATGGCGCGAGCCTTCAGTTTTTCATTACTTGCCTGCACATCCACCATTAAGTTTTGATAGCATTTACCCATTAAGATCATGGAAGCTGTAGTAAGCATATTCAGTACTAATTTTTGAGCGGTACCCGATTTTAAACGGCTTGAACCAGTCAGTACTTCTGGCCCCACTACCGTATCAATGGCAATATCCACAATATTTGCCATCGCTGAATTCGGATTACTTGCAATCGAAACCGTCACTGAACCTAAACTTTTCGCATATTCCAATGCACCGATCACATAAGGTGTTCGGCCACTGGCTGCAATACCCACCAACACATCTTTTGAGGAAAATTGAATGGTTTGTAAGTCAACCACGGCTTGTGCTTTACTGTCTTCCGCTCCTTCAATTGGATGGCGCAATGCGCGCTCACCGCCTGCAATAATACCTTTCACCATTTCAGGTGTCACACCAAATGTTGGCGGGCATTCAGAAGCATCGAGTACGCCTAATCGACCACTGGTTCCGGCGCCAATATAGACTAATCGACCGCCTTGTTGAAATGCAGCGACAATACATTCGACCGCTTGGGCAATTTGAGGTAAACATTTTTCAATTGCCAAAGGTACTTGTTTATCTTCCTCATTCATTAACTGCACAATTTCCAATGCAGACAAGCTATCTACATGCATGGAATTGGGATTCCGTTGTTCAGTAATTAAAGTTGAAAGGGTTTGTAATAAATTCTCTGCCATGGTTTATTCCTTTGGAAAAATCGCCCCTAAACTGACCGCACTTGTGGCGCCCGTCACACTCGGCAAATTAGCGGGTAAATTATGCATACGACGATAAGCTAACCAAGCAAAAGCTGCCGCTTCCACATAATCGATATCAAGTTCTAATTCCGTCGTCAGTTGAATACGCCAATTTGGTAATGCTTGTTTTAAGCCGTTCATGATCGCCTGATTTTTAGCACCTCCGCCACAAACAAGTAATCGGCATGGTAATGTTGTCTGAATATTATTAAGGGCTAAAACAATACTTTGTACGGTAAATTCAGCCAAGGTGGCTTGCACATCTTGTAGTAAAAGTGCGGTCGTTTTGCCTGCTATTTTTTGAATTTTATTCTCTAGCCAAGCCAAATTAAATAATTCACGCCCTGTGCTTTTCGGTGGTGGAAGCTGAAAGAAATCTTCATCTAATAATGCCGCTAACAAATCTGAATTCACTTGACCTGAAACCGCCCATTCACCATTTTTGTCGTAAACTTTGCCTTGATGTTTTTCGATCCATTGGTCAAGCAAGGTATTACCTGTTCCCGTATCAAAGCCAATGATAGGCTGTTCGGGTATCAATAAGGATACATTACTAATACCGCCAATATTCAGCACCACCGTTGCCCAATGAGGATCAAAAAATACCGCTTGATGAAAAGCGGGTACCAAAGGTGCGCCTTGTCCACCAAATGCCATATCTTTACGGCGCAAATCACCAACAACCGTAATGCCTGTTTTAGCGGCTAATAAATTCATATCACCGATTTGCATGGTAAACGGAAATTGACCTTTTGGGGAATGCCACACTGTTTGGCCGTGGCACCCAATGGCTTCGATCTGCTCTGGCTTTAACTGGTGTTTACGTAAAAAGGCATTTACGCAATCGGCATAAAGTAAACCAAATTGATGATCGAGTTCACCCAATGCTTGTAACGACGTTTCGCCCGATTGAATAAGTGCGGTCACTTTTTCGCGTAAATTTGCCGGCATCGGCGTAAAATCTGCTGCAATTAATTTGGTTTGATTCGATTGGATGTCAGTAAGGGCAATATCCACCCCATCAAGGCTGGTGCCGGACATAATGCCAAGATAATAAGTCATAGTGTTCAATTCGTGAGTTTTTCAGAATTATAGCGGATTTTAAAAAAATAAAAAAAGAGAGAACATTGCGGCTCTCTCTTCTCATCGTAATGATACTTATAAAGCACCAACGACTAAATCGTTTTTTAGCTATTGATGGAATAAGGTAATGGTTCAATTTTCAGAACAGTTCCATCTTCAGGTAAACGGAAATGCGTCCCTTCTTCTAAATCGTTATTCATCACTACTTGCAACCATAAAACACCGTCAAAATTGACCGCACTTACGATCGTGCCCGTTTTACGCCAAGCTGTTTCTAACTGCATTTCTATTTCGCTACCGATTTTCGGTGTAACCGTGGTTTCCCCTGAAAGCACATACATCGCACGTTTATTGGCGCCACGATATTTGGCTCGCGCAACAGTTTCTTGCCCAATATAACAGCCTTTAGTAAAAGAAATCGCTTGTTCGATAGCTTGTAGATTTAATGCCTGCGGGATAAATTCATTTTGTGTTTCCGCACTCAAGCTTGGTAAGCCCGCTTGAATATCCGCACAAAGCCATTGTTTTTCATCGCCATTAAAGGTGACATCTAACGGTGTAGGATTGATCAAAATTGCACGGTTTTCATCAATATCTAATTCAATCTGCGCATGAATGCGACCGCACTTTTCACCAATCAAGCCGACAATTTGCCAATCCAATACTTGGAAAGTGACTTTTGAAAACACCGCGTATTTTTTTAAATGATCGAGTGGAGCCAATAAAGTTTTCGGCATTAAAATCAAAAACTGCTCTGCTGAAAGCTTAATTAAGCGGAATAACGAATTCATTTTGCCTTTAGGATCGCAATGAACTGTAAGCGTTGAAGCGCCAGCTGCTAAATTCACCACATCACAAGTTAATTGGCCTTGCAGATATTTCTCCGCATCCACGCCCGCCACTTCCACCAAATCATAGTGGTTTAATGAAATAAATATTGCCATGATTTTTCCTATTCAAGGTTTTGAATTTGCTCACGCATTTGTTCGATTAATACTTTTAATTCCACGGCAGAAGCGGTGATATCGGCATTAATGGACTTTGAGGCTAAAGTGTTAGATTCACGATTGAGCTCTTGCATCATAAAATCCAGTTTACGTCCCACTGCCCCACCTTTTTTCAAGATATTATTGGTTTCTTTCACGTGCATTTGCAGACGATCTAATTCTTCCGCCACGTCCACACGTTGCGCCAGTAAAATCATTTCTTGTTCGACTCGTTGTGGATCAAGTTGAATCTTCGCTTCTTCAAAACGTTGCAATAAACGCTCACGCTGCCATTGTAAAACCGCCGGCATTTGTGACCGCACTTTTTCAGCTTCTACCGTGATGCCATCAAGACGTTGTTGAATAATGGCTTGCAATTTTTCGCCTTCACGTCCACGCATTGCAATAAATTCCACCAACAATTCATCAAAAGCTGTCAACAAATCTTGACTGATGGCATCTAAATCTTGCTCAGCCGCTTCCACCACGCCGGGATAACGCAATACATCCGTTAAATTGATTTCACCCTCGCCAGCTTGCGACTTAATCCATTGTAAAGATTGGATAACTTGATTCGCTAATTCTTTATTTAAATTGAGCTCAGCCGCCGCTTGTTTTTTGCTATCAATACGCAATGAACATTCAATTTTACCGCGAGTGAGATTTTGACGAAGTTTCTCACGCAAAGCATTTTCCAAGCCACGGAATTGCTCTGGCAAGCGGAAAAAGTTCTCCAAATAACGTTGGTTAACCGAACGAATTTCCCAAACTGCATCGCCCCAATCCTTCTTGATTTCAAGGCGTGCAAAGGCTGTCATACTATAAATCATAAGCGCTCTCCTACTATTGTCTCTTGTCTTAATTGATTTGCCGGCTATTTTATCGGGAAAGTGCGGTCATTTCTACCGTACATTTTGTAGAAGAATTTTGTTTTCCCTACTTTACACACTGTAAAGATTAAAATACAATCATCGTAAATTTATTATTACAACCTAAGGAAGATAAAATGAACAAGACCGTGGGAAGTACCTTACTTGTTGCAGGAACCATGATTGGGGCGGGGATGTTGGCAATGCCACTCACCTCTGCAGGAATTGGCTTAACTGCAACTGTTTTCTTATTAATTGGCTTGTGGGCAGTGCTTACTTTCACCGCACTTTTATTCGTGGAACTGTATCAAACCGCTGACAGCGATGCGGGGATCGGCACACTTGCTGCACAATATTTTGGTAAAGCAGGGCGAATTATTTCCACCGCTGTTTTAATTGTCTTCTTATATGCCTTAATTGCCGCTTACGTAAGTGGTGGTGGTTCCTTATTAATGGATTTACTCCCAGCCATGGGCGATAAAGACACCATGAACAAAATCGCGGTGCTTGTATTCACCATTTTCTTCGGCAGTTTTATTGTCATCGGCACACACAGTGTGGACAAAATCAATCGTGTTTTATTCTTTGTGATGATTGCTGCTTTTATCTTAGTGCTCGCGTTAATGCTACCGAACATCAAATTTGATAACTTAATGGCGATGCCAATTGATAACGCCTTAATTATTTCTGCAAGCCCTGTATTTTTCACCGCATTTGGTTTCCATGGTTCCATTCCAAGTTTAAATAAATACTTAGACGGTAATGTGAAATCCTTACGCATTGCGATTTTAGTGGGTTCTGGCATCACATTATTTGCTTACTTTTTATGGCAGCTTTCGACGCACGGCTTACTCAGCCAAAATGAGTTCTTACAAATTTTACGTGAAGACGCCACGTTAAATGGCTTGGTGAAAGCAACCTTAGAAATCACCCAAAGCCCAATTATTGCTAATGCAGTAAAAATCTTCTCCACTTTAGCATTGGTCACTTCATTTTTAGGGGTTGCATTGGGCTTGTTAGAATGTATTGAAGACTTACTCAAACAATCTTTTGATATCCACGCAGGGCGTATTTCATTAGGTTTAATGACCTTTATTCCCCCAGTGCTTTTCTCCCTTTTCTATCCGGAAGGTTTTATTCTCGCTCTGGGTTATGCCGGTCAAATGTTCGCGTTCTACGCCGTGGTTTTACCCGTGGCTTTAGTATGGAAAGCACGCTCAATCCATCCAAACTTGCCATACCGAGTATGGGGCGGTAAAGCATTGTTAGTGCTTGTATTGGTACTTGGTGTGATTATTACTTCGATTCCTTTTGCCATCCGAGCGGGTTATTTACCTTTTGTTGTCGGTTAAAATGAGCGAAAAAAAGACCGCACTTTTAAGGTGCGGTCTCTTTTATTTGTTTTCATATACATGTGCCACTAACTGACCATTCAAGTATTCGCCAATATACACTTGCTCAATCGTCATGTTCTGTTTTTCTAACTCAGCTTTAACCCATTCTTCATCACGATCAATAATTTCTAAAACATCATCATCTAATTGTCCATCAACAATTAATGGATAAAGTAAGTTTTCATCACCGTATTGAATAATCGAAAGTTGTCCATTTTGTTCAAATACCGCACGTTTAACCGTTTTGATTTCATAAATACCGGCAGCACGTAACTTAAACATGAGGTCATGAGCAGTAATACCATTTTTCATACATTCAGCGGTTTTTACCTTACCATTTGAAATCACCCAAACTGGTTTACCATCAATCAACGATTTAACTAATTGGTTATGGTTTTTGATAAAACGAAGGGTAAAAATCAATAATGTCCAAAGTACGAGCACGAGAGAGAATTGGAGCACCCCAATACTATCACTATAAATCACACCACCAATGATGCCACCCAGCACATAGTTTTGTACCTGATCCATCGCGGAGGTCGGCGCGAGGTTGCCTTTGCCCATTAAATTGATTTGAAGTACAAGTCCAATAATACCCATGGCCAATTTCAAACCTAATAATGTGTATCCATCCATTAGTTTTCCTCCTTATCAATAACAGTAACATTAGGGTTTACTAAGTTAATTGGGGATAAGGTATATGCGGTAAAATCATTATTAAAATGGACTTCGAAATACTGATCCCGAATATTTAAAATCATGCCGTTACTTAATGTACGGCTATTGGTACGAATATCTTCTTTCTGTAAATTTTGACTGTCTTTCACCGAATTTAAAAATGTCACCACGCGAGAAGTATCAGCTGCATAGACTTCACTTCGCTCATATTGGTTATATTGTATACCGAGCAAGAAAATAATTAATAAAAGAAAGATAATACTGAGATCGCGATATTTGGTTTGTAACCGATGACGTAAATATAAGCTTGTCACCACAAGCAATGCACCTAACGAGACAAAAATGGCGATATATTTAAAATAACCTTCAAAAGACATCGCATTTTCTAAAAAAGCAAAAGAGTAAAAAGACATTTGTCATTCCTAATTTTAAAGAGAAAAACAGGTGACTACTGTAGCACAACGAAAACTGACTAGCTATTTTTGTCACAGAAATTAAATTCGTTTTTCCGAAAAATCCCTTTTATAATGACCGCACTTTTGAAATAAAAAAGAGAAAAATATGAAAGCAATTCAGCCCGAAGATCAGGGATATTGGCTGCTCACCAAAGGATCGACGCTTTATTGGCAGGAAAATGATCTACCTTTCGGAACAGCAAAGGAACAGGGCCTCACAACACAAAAAGCAATGTTGCTCGGGAAATGGAAATCACAACCTTTATGGCTTGTGGCAGAAAATGATCAAGATGAACGAGAATACCTTTCCTTACGGAGTTTGTTGTCATTACCGACTGAAGATTTTCATTTATTAAGCCGAGGCGTGGAAATCAATCATTTTCTGAAAACCCATCAATTTTGCGGAAAGTGCGGTCAAAAAGCGGAACAAACTCACGATGAGCTTGCGGTTCAATGCACAAGTTGTGGCTATCGTACTTACCCCGTTATTTGCCCTTCAATTATTGTCGCCGTTCGCCGTGGCACAGAGATTTTATTAGCCAACCATAAACGCCATTACACGCCAGGCAAAGCAGGTATTTACACCACGCTAGCCGGTTTTGTGGAAGTGGGTGAAACCTTTGAAGATGCAGTTCGCCGAGAAGTGTTTGAAGAAACTGGTATTCGTATTAAAAACATTCGCTATTTTGGTAGCCAACCTTGGGCATTCCCAAATTCACAAATGGTGGGCTTTTTAGCTGATTACGACAGCGGGGAAATTCAACTGCAAGAAACAGAACTGCATGATGCACAATGGTTTTCTAGCGCGGCCCCCTTGCCAGAATTACCGCCAACAGGTACTATCGCACTCAAATTAATTAATACTACGCTTGAGCTTTGCAAAGCGGAACAAAATAAATAAAGGAAAGTCCATGTCTGAATTAAAAAATGATCGTTATTTAAAAGCCTTATTACGTGAACCAGTGGATATGACCCCCGTATGGATGATGCGCCAAGCGGGGCGCTATTTGCCTGAATATAAAGCAACACGTGCAGAAGCAGGCGATTTTATGTCTCTTTGCCGCAATGCAGATTTAGCTTGTGAAGTGACCTTACAGCCACTTCGTCGCTATGCTTTAGACGCAGCTATTTTGTTCTCAGATATTTTAACTATTCCTGATGCAATGGGCTTAGGCTTAAGTTTTGGTGCAGGTGAAGGCCCGAAATTTGCCCGTCCAATTGAAAACAAAAGTGCGGTCGAAAATTTACCGATTCCTGACCCTGAAGGCGAACTTCAATATGTGATGAATGCTGTTCGCACAATTCGTCGCGAACTAAAAGGCGAAGTGCCACTGATTGGTTTCTCTGGTAGCCCGTGGACACTGGCAACTTATATGGTTGAAGGTGGTAGCAGCAAAACCTTCAATAAAATCAAAAAAATGATGTATGCCGAACCGCAAACTTTGCATCTTTTATTAGATAAAGTAGCGGATTCCGTGATTTTATACTTAAACGCTCAAATCAAAGCTGGTGCACAAGCG
>ERZ773233.2065-NODE-2065-length-11323-cov-16.601349_pt1 | contig 11323 bp, 10 predicted proteins | sample MGYA00580991_ERZ773233 | MGnify/ENA primary metagenome ERZ773233 (study PRJEB29015, sample SAMEA2738178) | human oral metagenome | biome: human oral; feature: human-associated habitat; material: saliva | place: China | collected 2161 ...
AAATCAGCGTAGTAGAGCCCACTCAACCACTGCGTCTTGCTCGACAATCCAAAAATAATTGAGAGGCTAGGACTTTTGTCCCAGCCTCTTTGTCTTCAATCTTAAATCTCAAGTCATAAACTTGAGTTTTTTTATCTAAAACGACGAAGTGATTCTAGCATTTCAGTTCTACTTATTAGGTTATATTGTTTGTTACTCTACAGATTTCAGTGCTTCGAGCATATTGACTTTCTTAAGATGTTGGTTCACAAAGATCCCTAGACCTGTCAGAATGACAATGACTACAAGTGTTGGAACGGCGTAGATGAGCCAGCCAAGACTTGGATTGAACATGATATTTTCAGGAGGGATAACATCTACCATGTATTGATGCAGTCCAAATCGAACTCCGAATCCAACCAAGATACCAATGAGTGAAAGGTAAATTGTTTCTCGATAGATGTAGAGCGTCACTTCTTTATTAAAGAAACCTAGAACCTTAATAGTTGATAATTCGCGAATACGCTCTGCCACATTGATATTAGTTAGGTTGAAGAGAACAACTAAACCAAGGAGTATAGAAACACCAATCAATACTGCCATAACACGGTTAAGTGAGTTGACAATGGTCTTGATTTGTTCTTTTTGACTTGTATTCTGAACAACGCCTGTTACACCATCAAGCTTCATAAATTGACTTGCTGTTTTCTCAACATTTTTATCTGAGTGATTCTTCAGGGTAAGAATATTAGCATTCTGATTAGCTTTTTCACCGAAAGCATTCTTATAAGTCGTTTCATTCATAAAGATGAAGTGTCCCATGTACATCTCAGAAATACCAGCAACTTTGAGTTTAATGTCCTTGTCCTGACTATTTTGAACGGTTAAATAATCACCTACAGAAACACCGGCTAGGTCTGCCAACTTCTCAGAGATAATAATCCCTTTGTCTGTCAAATCTAGTCTCTGACCAGTTTTACGATCATTGAGTTTGATGTAATTTTGAAGAGTGTTTTTATCTTTGTCTTGGATGACAAGTGTTGTGATATCTTGACTATCATTATTATTTCCTACATCTTTTGATAGAGTTTCGTAATGAATAGAAAGATGCTCCTTGACATTGTTTTTGTTTATTAATTGTTGTAAGTTTTCTTTTTCTTGCTCATTAAGATTATCCTTATTAGCTACAATCATATCGTAACGAATGATGTTAGGAAATTGTCGAGTGTTAAGGTCTCCGATAGAAGAACGAATACCAAGTCCAGCAAAAAGAAGAGCGATTGAACCGCAAACACCGAAAATAGTCATGAACATCCGTTGCTTGTAGCGGAAAATATTACGGGCAGTTACTTTTTGTGTAAAGCTCATTCGTTTCCATAGAGGGCTAATGCGCTCAAGAAGAATCTTAGAACCTGATGTTGGAGGTTTTGGAAGAAGAAGTTGAGCTGGCTTTTCACCTAATTCACGCTTAGCCACTATAAAGGCAGGAAGAACAGCGGACAAGAGAGCAAGAATAATAGCTAGAAGAGTTTTAAAAGGATAGAAGTGTAGCTCAATAGGTGCGATTAGGATACTCTTCTTAAAGCCACTGTATATGATGGAAGGAAGAAGAATGTGACCAGCAGCAACACCAATAGTAGTACCAATCATGCTGGTTACAAAGCCATAAATGAGGAATTTACGGATGATGTCCTTATTTTGGTAACCAAGAGCTTTGAATGTTCCAGCCTTAATGCGTTCTTCTTCAACGAAGCGTCCCATCGTTACGAAGGTTACCAAGGCAGCAATAAAGTAGAGAATTACAGGAAAGATATTACTTAGATTCCGAAAAGCAGAAGCATTAGTCTCATAGGAAACATAACCTTGTGACCAAGGAGCTTCACTACGAGTGTAGACATCATAGCTTGGTTCAGCAATGCTATTTACTTTTTCTTGAGCTTCCTTTATTTGCTCCTTCTTGTCAGCTATCTCATCTTGAGCTTGTGTCAATTGCTCCTGGACAAGAGGGTTCTTATCTTGACCACTTGCTTTTGATTGTTCCACTTTTTTGTTAAGTTCAGTTTCTGCTGTCTGAAGTTGACTTGTTTGTTGGTCAATCTCAGCCTGAGGACTAGCTTTTAATTCTTCCAAACGTTTAGCTGGTTGATCTTTTACTAATTTTTTAAGTTCATCCTTGTGTTTGGATATCTTGTCAGCGTAATCCTGGGTATAGGGATTAGCAGTAATGACATCTTTGTAAGCTAATCGTGCAATCATGTAGACATCAGAGTCAAAACTTGACTCAGGAACAACCGCATAACCTTTGAGCTCCCCACTCCCAGCAGTAGATGGACCAAGGTCAACACTTGATAAAATTTCAGATGATTGAACAAAGCCAGTGATGGTAAAACTGTGCTCTTTTAAGACATCTTTACCGTTGTCAGCCTTTTTTTCACTAAAGTCAATTTTGTCACCAATCTTAAATTTGTCTTGATAGACTGAGGAAAGAGCAATCTCACCTTGCTTGTTTGGAAGTTTTCCTTTTACCACCTCATAAGTTGAGATATCTTTAGGTATTGAATATAGTCGAAAGGCATCAAAGGAATTTTTTAGTACCACGTCTTTAAAGTAACCGTACTCAATATTCGCTTCTGATGAGACTTGATTTAGAAGGTCTTGATCCGATTGGTTAAGACCATAACTACCTGTAAGCGTGAGATCAGCTGTATGGTGTTTGGTGAAATAGTTTGTTGCAGTGTGTTGCATATCAGGAGTCGTCACCTTTAGACCTACAAGTGCGAAAGACCCCAAGGCCATGAGTGAAGCAATAGAAATCACGCGTCCTTTAGAACTGGAGAAAGACTTTCTGACGTCCTTCCAATAAGTTTTACGATTCATGAGCAATCCTTTCTAGTACTCGAGAGTATCGATATCTTGAGGATTTGAATTGAGCTCGATACTTTGGACACGAGCATCATGCATACGAATGACACGATCTGCAATCGGTGCCAAGGCGCCGTTGTGAGTGACAATAATCACTGTAGCACCTTCCTTGCGAGTCTTGTCTTGGAGAATCTTTAAGACCTGTTTTCCGGTGTTGTAATCTAAGGCACCTGTCGGTTCGTCACAGAGGAGAATCTTAGGATTTTTGGCTACGGCACGAGCGATGGCAACCCGTTGTTGCTCCCCACCAGATAATTGTGCAGGAAAGTTGTTGATGCGTTTACCAAGACCAACGTCAAAAAGGGTTTGTTCAGCATCTTTAGCATCTGATACGATTTCAGAGGCCAATTCTACATTTTCCTTGGCTGTTAAGTTTGATACTAAGTTATAGAATTGAAAAACAAAACCAACATCGTCTCTGCGATAAGCTGTTAATTCTTTAGCGTTATAATTGGAGATGTCTTTACCATCGATAATTACTTTTCCTTCGTCATTGGTGTCCATGCCACCAAGAATGTTAAGGACGGTTGACTTGCCAGCGCCAGAGGAACCTAGTATGATGACCAACTCTCCTTTTTCAATTTCAAAGGAAATATCATTGTTTGCGATGATTTCCACATCACCAGTTTTATAGCGTTTGTAACTGTGTTTCATTTCAATATATGCCATTGTACATTGTCTCCTTTAAAGGTTAATCAGCGTTAAAACAACAAACTGTTGAATTAATACGCAGGTTAGTATAAAATATTTCAAAGCAAAATGCTACAACAAAAATAGACAATGTGTTGAAATAAGATTTAAGATGTCTTAAGTCGTCAAAAAGTTAAAAAATGTAGTAATAAGCTTCAGCTCTTGACAATGTTGCTATTGAGAATATAATAGAACCAACAACGTGTCTATTTAAGGAGAGCCTATGCAACAACGAAAAACAACTACTAAAGATGATATAAGACAAGCTTTTATTCTTCTTTTGTCTAAAAACAATCTTAATGATATTTCTGTTAGTCAATTGACAAAAAAAGCAGGTATTAATCGTTCAACTTTTTACCTGCATTATATAGATAAGGAAGACTTTCTCCAACAATTAAAAGAAGAAACCATGCAAGACATTGCTGAAATTCTTGAAAGAAAGAAAGGCAATCCTCAAACGGCGCTGGAAGAGGTTCTGACTTACTTTACAGAAAATATTTCCCTTTTTTCACAAATTGCTCAAAAACATGAGTTTAGTTTCGCAGATAATGTGCGTTCCTTTATTAATGGAGTTATAGAGGGCACTCCGTCTTCAGTTCCCGTCATCGTTGAGATTTTTAATATGCCTGAACAATATGCCATAAATATGTTTGTTTCAGGACTTATTGGAGTGATAACTGAATGGCTTATAAAAGGAGCTCAAGAAAGTCCTCAAGAGCTGACTAAAATAATAATGAACACACCGAGTATGGCGTGGTTTAGTGAATAAGGATAGGATCACATATAGTAGATATATCACAAGATTAAACATTCTCTGACACTCTCAGTTTTAATAAAACAATAATTCCAGGAGCTACCTATGCCAATAAGTCAATATACCATCCCACAATTTATCGTTGATGCTTTTACAGATACCGTTTTTACAGGAAACCCAGCTGCTGTTTGTCTTCTGGATGAATGGTTGTCAGATGATACCTTACAGAATATTGCCAAAGAAAATAATCTCTCTGAGACAGCTTTTACGGTTAAAAATGGCAATCACTACGAATTACGATGGTTTACACCCGGCGGAGAAATCGATTTGTGCGGTCATGCTACCTTGGCAACTGCCTTCGTTCTCTTTAAATTTAAAGAAATAGAAGCTGAAAGTCTGACCTTTGCAACACAGAGTGGGGAGCTTTTGGTAACCCAAAAAGGAGAGTTATATGAGCTGAATTTTCCAGTATATGCTATGCGTCAGGTTCCAGTTACAAGTGAGATGGAAGAAGCGATTGGTGTCCGTCCACTTGAAGCCTGGCTTGGAAGAGATCTAGTCTGTATCCTCCCTCATGAAAATGATGTTATTGCTGCGACTCCAGATTTCGATAAAGTTAAAGCACTAGATGGCTTACTCCTAAATATCACAGCCAAAGGTACAAACTATGACACCGTTACGAGAAGTTTTGCTCCAAAATTGTCAGTCATGGAAGATCCGGTCTGTGGATCAGGTCATTGTCATGTCACTCCTTTATGGGCTAATAAGTTAGGACAAGTAGAATTTAGAGCCTATCAAGCCTCCAAGAGAAGTGGTCATCTTATTTGCCGACTAGAAGGCGATAGGCTTTATCTTGCGGGAAAAGCTGTCCTCTATAGCCGTGGAGAAATTTATGTCATTGATTAAATTTCAATCCACTAAAAAAGAGTAGAAGTATTACCAATAACAATTAAACTAGTAATCCAAACAAAAGATGCCTAGCTCGGCTGACCTGACATATAGCAGTTTAGTTAAATGGGTTAATATTAGCGAGCCTAGTTGTTTGGCTCGCTTTTTTCATTATTTAATTTTCCGATGAAATTGTAGTAAATGTCAACCTGAATAATTCGATTGCGTTTTGCGCCAGTTGGTTTCTGAATAACAATCTTGTCAATCAGTTCATTCACTATTTCAACGGTTAATTTTGGAAGCTCTGTATATTTTGAAATTCTCGCCATAAACTTGGAGATATTCAAGCTATCTTCTTGTTGTTTGGCGAGTTTTTCAGTTAAATCAGAAATGGAAGTTTGAAGTTGTTTCTGTTCTTCTTCATAGCTCTGACTTAGCTTCACAAAGCGTTCATCTGAAATTTTTCCAAGTAGATTATCTTCATAAAGCTTCTGAATGATGCTGTCAATCTCTTTAGAGCGGTGTTCATCCTTTTGAAGTTGCTGGCGCTGGCGTTTATTGTTTTTGCTGAATTGAGCTTGGCTTTGCTGTTCTAACTTTTTCAAAAAGGCTTCTTGGTCGAAGTGGATTTCCTGAATAGTTTGGCGGAGCTTACCACTCACAATCTCAATCAAGGCAGATTTTTGAATATAGTGGGGATTTTCACAACCATCAATCGGCTTACGGTAGCCAGAACACTTGTAATGGTCGTGGTTGAGTCCATTTTTCTCTTGTGGGCAAAAATAATGCTTTCGCCCACAAGTTCCACAAAAGACTATTCCCGCAAACAAGTTTTCGTGACCAGCCCGATTTTTGTATCGTTGATTAGACCGCTTATGATTTCGCATTTTTCGAACAATATCAAAAGTTTCTTGGTCGATAATTGCTTCATGAGTATTTTTGAAAATCAGCCAATCTTCTTTTGGGTTATCTACTTTACGTTTATCTTTATAAGATTTTGTCCGTGTTCGAAGATTGACCGTATGCCCCAGATATTCTTCACGCCCTAAGATAGCGCTTAAGGTTTCTCGTGTCCAAAAATACGGTAGAGTTTCCACATTTGGACTGGAGGAAATAGGTTTCAAACCAATTTCTATTCGGTGACGGTCTGGTTTAAAAATTTTGTCATTTTCTAACCCTTTCGAAATCTCTGAAAGACTTTTTCCACTTTTTGCTTCCTGGAAAATCCGCTTCACAACCTCACTGGCAACTGGGTCAACAATCCAATTTTTAGGGTTGTTTGGGGTTTTGAGGTAGCCATAAGGTGGATTTACTGTAACACGCTCGCCAGCTCTCGCTTTAGATTGCACCACTGCCCGAATCTTCTTGCTGGTATCCGCCGCATACATTTCGTCCATTAAACTCTTAATTGGCAAGAAAATAGAATTAGTTTCATTAGGCTTACTAGAATCTATGCCATCGTTTAAGGCGATAAAGCGGACATCAAAGCTAGGGAAAGTAATTTCCGTTAGTTGACCAACCTTGATATAAGAACGTCCTAAACGGCTCAAATCCTTAACGATAAAGTTTGAAACTTGTCGATTTTCCACCAGTCTAAGTGCTTCCGAAATAGCCGGACGGTCAAAATTTGTGCCACTAAAGCCATCGTCAACAAACAAAATAGGATTAGATAGATTTTCTCTTGTAACTACATCAAGCAGAATTTTCTTCTGATTGGTAATTGAGTTACTATCTCCGTCCAGACCATCGTCTTGACTTAAGCGACAATAAACTACCGTAATATCTGAAAGTTTTGAAGTATCTACCTGTCTATAATCTGAAATTGTCAAAGTTCTGTTCATGTGTTTTTCTCCTTTTGGAGTTCACACACCTTATACCTCTATTATACCATTTTTACTACTGTTAAAGTAGTGATTTATCGCTTAAAATCAACCTTTCTAGGACATTTTCAAGATTGCGATTTCCAGTAAAACGGTGACGGATTAAGTAAGTCGTTCGACCAATTCGACAAATTTCATCGGCGGTGTGTAAAGCCTGTTTTGAATCTCTATCTTGATTCTTCTGATTCATTCGAAACCCCTCCTTTGATATAATCTGAATATTCGTCTAAAGTAATCACAGTGAATAATTCCCAAAAATTGTAGAGTTCTTTTTGAATCACTTTCGAAATTGCCAGCTTTCGCTTGTCATCTGGTACAACCCACAAAACATAGGGGAAAACTTCCTTTTGTCGTTGTTCAATACCTGAACGGTAGTATTCAATATATTTCTTACAAGTATTTACAATACGCGCAAGACTTTCCGTGCTTCGGTCTATTTCCAGAAAATAATGGTCTTCGTAATCGTGATTAACCAGCTCTAAATAAGCATCTGGTTTTAGGGTCATTCCAACACCAGAAAGTTTTTGGTAGCTGCGCCAAGAGTTTGGCTCAAAGGAAAAAGTTTCAAGCGACAGTTTTTCTGAATCTCGAACGGTCTCCAGTGTCTCAACAAAAATTTCCGTAATTGCCAAAGTGTGTTCAACGTGGTGCTGGGTTGGTTCATATTGATTTTTATAACGCAAAACAACAGTTTCATCTTGTTTTTTAAGGAATTTTAGTCCCTTAAAAGTAATTTGCCAGACATAAGAAGCAGAGCCACGGCGTGCGCCACCAATTCGCCGTTTCAAGTGTAAAATCAATCCAGCTTTCTTCAGACTTTGAAGCGTAAAACTAGCTCGACGAATTGAGGTATCAGCCCTCACGCTACTGTCAAAAAATAATCTGGCTAGTTGGTTGGTGGTGGCATATCTAGCTTGACTTAAAAAGTAAAGAATTTGTGTGTCGTTATCTGTTTTATAATTCCATTTCATCTGTTTTGTTCTCCATTAAAATTTAAAGGGGGCGTTACCGTAAAATGTGCTTAGTTACGGAGTAAGTCGTGTGAGTAAAAATCCTGAAAACCTTTATTTGTCAGGGGCGAAAGAATTTTCTTCATCAACACGATTCGAAGAGCGATTGGAACGCTTTTTACGCCCTAAATCTGTTAATTTTTGATTAGAATCGTCATTTTTTGAAGCAGATTTTTCAAAAATATAGTTTTCGAATTGGCTTTCAATTTCTGAAATATCTTGTCCGTATCGGCTCAAGCTATTCAAAAATGGCGTGCGACTATCTCTAATTTTTGGTTTAGGTGGGTAGGTTTTACCGATAAGCCAGCGGTAGGTATTTGGTGAGATTTCTGTTCTGATATATGCCCAAAATGGCGGCAAGCTGTAAAAATCTTCTTTATCAATCTCTAGAGTATATTTTGCCATTTCGCGAGCTTCATCAAGATTTAAGCCAAAAACAATTTTATTTGCAACATTAGATTCAATTCCAGCTTTTAACTGGGGTGCCATCTGTGCAAGATGCTGGAAGCCGATATTCCAACCAACATTAAACTGACGAGATTGCGAAAGTGCTTCGTCTAAGTTAGAATTGGGGATTCCTAGGAAACTCGGTGTCTCATCGATATAGATAAAGACCGATTGGCGTTTACTTGGCTCAACCGAAGACTGGCGCAAAATTAACATCCAGAGCATTGAAGTGATGAGGCTACCAATGAGTTTCGCAGATTCTGAACCGATTACCGATTTATTTAGTGGAATCAATACGATTTTTCGGCTTTTGAAGATTTTTGCAAGACTGAAATTTGGATTAGTTTGTCCCAACATTGCCCGAAGTTGCGGACGAAGCAAAAACTGTCGGAATTTATTCAAAATGGGGTTTAATATCTGGTGACGTTGGGCTTCACTGAGTAGCTCAAACCAGTTCCAGAAACTCTCCAGTCCAATTGGGTCTTTTAACTCTCTTAATAGTTTATTTCGAAAGGACTTATTAGTGAGCAAACTTGGTAACATCACTAAAGAGGTATTTGGAATTCTAGCAAGCGTTAGAAAACTGTGTGACAAAATGTCCAGCGAGTAAATTCCAAAATGTTCAGGATAAAGCCCTTTAAATAGTTCTAAAAGATAATCTGCGATAACTTCGGGTTCAATACCATATTTGGTGAGTTCAAAAGGATTGATGCCAACAACTCGTTTGGTGGTTGGTGAAATGACTACTGTATCTTCATCGTGTTCAGTTGGTGTGCGCTCTAAAAGTTCATGAGTAAGTTGACCTTTGGCATCCACCACAACTACACTATGATGTTTAGATTTTATATCTGATAAAATCAAATGACTCAAAGTGGTAGTCTTACCACAACCTGTTGAACCGAGAAAAACGGTGTGCTTTTTGCCAGCTTGTGCTGAAATTTGAATTGGTCTTGGTTGACTTTCAACCGTTTGCGCCAGACTTCGCTGAATCTTCCGATTAATATTATAGCCCAAAGGCGGAGTCACTAATTTAGGGTGAACATTTGGTACACCTGCAATATTTTCTTCACCAATTGGTAGAAGTAGAAAACAAGCAAGGTCTGAAATTCCCAAGCTATAGGGATAAGCCCAAGAAGGTTGTGCTTGATTTAGTTTTTGGATAGCTAATGGCTTTAATTCAATGGTTGCATTTGATTCCATCATGCGAAAACTACTTAACAAGCTATCAAAAAATTCTTTTGTTCGTAAAATACTGCGAGATTGGACACCAAGACGAATTTCACACTTAAAAGTAGATTGGTTTAATTTTTGTTTCATCAGCTTTTTGGAATTTTCGGAAAGCTCAGGAATATTATTTGTAATCACTTGATACCATTTAACGGATAAATTCGGCAAATCTTTTGGCTGCGGCCGAGGTGGTGAGCCTGCACCAATGACCAACTGAACAACTACTGTTTCATCTGGCTGAAGTATTTTTGAAATTGCAAGGCTTGAACGTATCATGTTTTCTACAGAGTCCGTTTTTAAAGCATAGTGAGATTCTTTGATGTTCACTAACCGTGCAACCGAAAGTTTTTCGCGTTTTGGAGCTCTTGAAAACTGAATAGCTCGGTGCGATTGAATTAGTTGGCTGATATGTCGCTTGTCTTGTTCTTCTGTTCCTAATAGATAATGTACGCGATTCTTAGATAATCGAATTTCAAAAATAACCGCTTTGCGCCGAGTCAATCCCACCAGTTGACCCAGCATAGATTTCACATCATCTATTTTAAACGGGCGCATCCAGTTGAGTTCACTCCAAGATAGTGTTTCAAATTTTCTTTTCATCTCTACCTCCAATCTTTAGTTTTAATAATCCGAAAGGTAAGCCAGCCGATGAAAACGACCGCCGTCATCAAAACTAAGAACCACCAAATTTCCAGAATTAGTTTAACCGCCCAGTTAATAAGCCAAGCACAAGCAACGAATCCAAGAATATATGCCATTAGTTTTTTCATGGCTGGTCTCCTTTCTGCCTCCATTTATACAAGAAAGTTGGTGAAAAGTTAAATTTAACTGCCTTCAGTTTTAAGAGCGATTGGAATGAAATTTAAGCAATGAAACAGTAGTATATTTCAACATATTTTGACCATTTGTCTAGTCTAAACAGTCCTTTTATTTTCTTGAAATTTTTCGCATTTCTGCTTTAGCAACCAAGAAAAGTTCATTGATTTCTTTCCGTTTTTCCAGAAATTCTGCCAGGGCAATTTCTTCTTCACTACAGTGTTTTTTGTCTTCTGATTTTGGTTTTTCGAACCAATCCCAAATAAATATGGCAACGACGATAATCATAAAAGCTATAAAGTAATCCATCATAAAGCTATCTCATTTCATCTTTTCAGTAGCATAATAAGTGAATGCTTTAAGAATATAATCTGTATACTCTTTAGCTTCTGGAGTATTTTTAAGTATTTCAGACTGAGTAAGTGCCAAATTGCCCACTTTATATAAAATATCGTTAGCTAGAAGCTCTAAGGCTTGATTATCTGCCATCGCTTCGCTTAGTGTTTTTGCGACTTTTAACTGATAGGGATTAACAAATTGAGAAAGTTCTGCTTTTGGGGTTGATTTTTGAATGTGATTCATGAGGTTTCTCCTTTGATTTTGATATAATTTATGTTATAAACATTGTCGACTTTGTTTATGGTTATAGTGTAGTGAATATTTTTATCTCATTCATCAGGTAAAAAATCTCAGAAATCTCAAGGAGAAAT
>ERZ773233.2067-NODE-2067-length-11305-cov-9.256178_pt1 | contig 11305 bp, 15 predicted proteins | sample MGYA00580991_ERZ773233 | MGnify/ENA primary metagenome ERZ773233 (study PRJEB29015, sample SAMEA2738178) | human oral metagenome | biome: human oral; feature: human-associated habitat; material: saliva | place: China | collected 2161 ...
TTTTAAACTGAAAGCCCTTATTTTACAAGTGTAAAGGAAAAGTTTATAATGAAAGGAGACTATCTAGTAGAGGAAACATATGAGTAACGAAACAAGTAATCAACAGGCCCAGATGCTGCGTGGAACGGTCTGGTTGACAGCTAGCAATTTTATCAGCCGTCTCTTAGGAGCAGCCTATATCATCCCTTGGTATATCTGGATGGGGAAACATGGGGCAGAAGCAAATGGCCTCTTTACTATGGGGTATAATATATATGCTTGGTTTTTGCTGATTTCAACAGCAGGCGTCCCGGTAGCAGTCGCTAAGCAGGTGGCTAAATACAATACTAAGGGTCAAGAAGAACATAGCTATGCCATGATTCGAGGTTTTCTCAAGTTCATGTCCTTGTTGGGACTAATTTTTGCCATTATCATGTATTTGCTTTCTCCAGTCTTTGCAAAGCTGTCTGGGGGTGGGAAAGACCTAATCCCTGTCATGCAGAGCCTGTCTTGGGCAGTCCTCATCTTCCCTTCCATGAGTGTCATTCGTGGCTTTTTCCAAGGACATAACAATTTAAAACCATATGCCATCAGCCAAATTGCAGAGCAGGTAATTCGGGTCATCTGGATGCTCCTGACAGCCTACTTTATTATGAAGGTGGGTTCGGGTAATTATGTGGAGGCGGTGACCCAGTCGACCTTTGCAGCCTTTATTGGGATGGGGGCAAGTCTATTTGTTCTCTTCTATTATCTTTGGAAGACAGGGCTTCTACAGCACATTATTCATCGACCAGAGTCTGACAATGAGATTGATACCAAGGCCCTCTTGTGGGATACTATTCGTGAAGCGATTCCGTTCATTGTAACAGGATCAGCCATTCAGCTCTTCCAGATTATCGACCAGATGACCTATAGCAATGTCATGTCTTGGTTCACCAACTTCTCTCGCTCTGAGCTCTTGGTTCAATTCAGCTACTTTTCAGCAAATCCAAATAAAATCACCATGATTTTGATTGCGGTAGCGACCTCGATTGGAGGAGTGGGGATTCCGCTTTTAACAGAAAACTATGTCAAGGGGGATTTTCGAGCTGCTGGTAAGCTAGTTCAGGATAACCTGACCATGCTAGTAGCCTTCTTGCTTCCAGCTACGATTGGTGCAGTAGCCATTGCAGAGCCTCTCTATACCGTCTTTTACGGGAAACCAGATTCCCTTGCTTTGGGGCTCTTTATCCTAGCGATGTTGCAAACGGTCATTCTAGGCTTGTATACAGTCCTATCCCCAATGATCCAGGCTCTTTTCCAAAATAGGAAGGCGATTCTTTACTTTGGTTATGGGGTATTGGTGAAACTGATTCTACAAGTGCCTTTTATTTATCTCTTTAAAGCTTATGGACCTCTTTTATCTACTACTATTGGTCTCATGATTCCAATCGTCCTCATGTACAAAGAAATTCATCGAGTGACTCATTTTAATCGCAAAATAGTCTTCAAACGGAGCTTATTAACAGCTATTTTAACCTTAATTATGCTATTAGTGGTTTTACTTTCAGTCTTTATCCTCGGCTTTGTCATCAAACCAAACGGTCGAGTGATGAGTATGATCTATGTAGCTCTGATTGGTGGTGTGGGAATCATCGTTTATGGTGGTCTTGGTCTTCGTCTTCGTTTCTTAGATCGTTTTATTGGGAACAAGGCAGCTAGTCTTCGAAATAAATTTCACATTTCATAAACTATGGAGGTTGGGTTTAGCGCCCACCTCTTTTTCATTATAGTTTGAAGTTATAATTTAAAGATACGCCAAACCCTTGATACATAAGGGATTAACGTATCTCAAAGTAAAAAATGTTCTCCTTTTTAGGAACTTTTGATATTATTTAGTGCCGTTTCAAAGATTGAAACGGCTTTTTTTGCACTCTCTTTTGAGAGGTGACTGTATGTATCCATTGTCATAGATAACGTGGAGTGTCCTAAACGGTGCTGGAGTTCCTTGTATGGTATTCCAGCATTTAATAACAAACTAGCGTGAGTGTGTCGGAAACCGTGGAAACCAATATTAGGAACGTTTGCTCTTGTAAAATGTACCTTTAAATTGTATTCCAGCGAATTATAATTTAAATACTTTTTAATGATATTTGAGAAAGCGACAGTTTCAGTTTTACCAATCTTCCAAGCTTCTTGAATTTGTCGGTGCTTATATTGCTTGAGCATAGAAACTGTTTTAGGGTCAATATCAATTTCACGCTCACTAGCTTTTGATTTAGGACTATTGGTTTCCAGTTTATAATTTAGTGTCTTTGTGACGTGAACAACAGCATTATCTAGATCAATATCAGACCATTCCAGTGCCAATGCTTCATTAATACGGCAACCCGTAGCAAGCAGGAACTTGTAAAGAGTGACACAAAAGAGATTTTTAAATCTTGTTTGATCCAAGCTATCCAAGTATTCAAAGAATTGTTTTAATTCAGAATCTGTAAAATGCTTTATCTTTGTTTTACTCTTTTCTTTCTTTAGCTTTGGAACGAGTATATCTTTTGCAGGATTAAACGGTATCGCCTGTAATGAGGTTGCATACTGTAATATGCGCTTGTTGAAAGAATGGAGTTGCCCATATAGTTTAAATCCCCCATTGTTTTGGTTGTAATCCTTTGCCCATTTATTGACTTGTTGTTGAATTATAGCAGGGGTCAACTTATCAAGTTTGTATGCACCAAAGGCTGGGCGCAGATGGTTTTCTAACTGTCCTTTAATAACGTTTCGTGAGTTTGGTTTGATTGTGGGGGCGTAAGTTTCCCACCAACTATCCATTAATTCGCTGTATGTTTCAAATTGAGTAAAAGCGGTACGAGTTGCACCATTCTTTTCAAATTCAAATTTTGCTTGTAAAGCCTTGTTCTTAATTTCTTTCTTGGTACGGGCTGAAATGGTTGTTTTAATCTTCTTACCCGTGATTGAATCAATGCCAAGATATACGCTAGTACGGTACACGGTTGTACCGTCTTTCTTTTTGTATTCTGTAATATTCATGATCGAAAACCTTTCTAATTCATCAGCAGGCAAGCGTGTGGGCGATTAGATTAGTTTTAGATTATGTTGACGATTGTTTACAGAAATAGATAGTAATATTTTTTTATGAGACTACTTTCTTTTTTCTGAGTACTCTGCAAGGTCTAAGAAGGCTTTAAGCTTATGTAACTCTAATTGTTCAACTAGTGAGGCACTTTCGAATTCATGTTCAACAATAATATTTTTCACTAAGACATTTAGAATTTCTGTCTGCTCTTTTAAAGAGTTTAACCCCTTAAATAACATTTCTTCCCAATTTTTAGGTTTATCTTCAAAAATATTCACCATAGAATCTATTAAGTTTCTATGGGATTCAATAAATAAATCGTATGTAGAGATTGTTGTTTTAATTGCTTTTTTATTATCTGATAACTGTTCCTCTCCACTTTCAATTAATGAATTGATCTCGTCAATGGGCTGAAAACGTTTATCAACTGCATAAATTGGTACACCAAGTAGATCGGCAATTTTTCTGGAATTTTCCTCATTAGGTAATGTACGCCCTTTAACATATCCTGTTAAAGTACTTTTTGGAATATCAAGAGCGTTGCTAATATCGATCTGCCTTATTCCTTTAGACTTCATAATCTTATTTAACTGACTTGAGAAATACTCTCTATTCTCTATATCTTGTGGACTATTTTTTGCCATGTGAAATCTCCAAATAATTTTATCTCCATTATAGATTATACCATAATTTTAGCAACGGTACGAGAAAAATAATATTTTTTTGAGAAGCTATTGACAAAGTACGAGAAATGTAGTACTATTTGGATAAATAAATAGAAAGGAGGATTGGGAGATGGACAAACTATCATTGAAAGGTGTCCGTGTATCTCAAGGGTTAACTTTACGTGAAGTAGCTAAGAAAGTAGGTAGAAACTTTCAAACTATCTCAAAATACGAAAAGGACAGTACTAAAATTCCTGCTGATTTACTAATGAAACTCCTTGACCTATACAATACACCAATGGAATCTATTTTTTTAGGAAAAAGTACGAAAAAAAACGTACTTTAATTAAACAAAAAAAGGCTCACAGTCGCCAAACTATCAAGCCTTTTATCACAAACTAAAACACAACACAAAGCAGGCAAGCGTGTGGGCGTTTTAGGAAATTTTATTTACTTAAATTATACCATAGTGCAACCGCAGAGAGCAAGCAACCTCTTAAAACTGCAAAATACAGATAAAAAGGAGAGTTCAAAAATGGACTTATTAGAAATGGACTTAATAGAAAAGATGAAACTAGAAGAACCGAACCTATTTCAAATTATGGCTGACTACCTAAACGGTAAACTTTCTAAAATTGAGTTACAGGCTTTCTTTGATATGGATCATGAAGCACGCTGGACTTATGTTGACAACTACAAAGCACGATAAGGAGGAAGAAATGATACAAGATATTTTTGAGATCATTTTACTATTTGTATTTTATGTCCTTGCTATATTTGTTGCTGAGTTGCTAGTTGAATGGGCAGAGGCTTATAAGAAGCGTGGATATATCAGTAAGAGGAAGTTAAGAAAAGTTAGAGAGCTACTTGAAAAAGAGGGAGCATGATAATGGCATACCAGCAAGAAGAACGGGAAACAGTCGTAAGATATGATGAGCAGGATAACGCTTGGTACATTGAAACAAACGTAAGACGGCATATATCAAAATTTTTGAAGATGGCAAAGGCATTTGAAGAGTTGATAGAGGAAAAGGAGGCTGGGCGAGTTATTTCAATTCGTGCAAAGCTTTCAGATCTTGACAGCTTTTCAGTAAGTCCATTTGTCAGAAATAAACGCAAAGGACAAACTAACAATTTAATTAACTCATAGATCAATTTTAAGGCTAAAAACTAGCCCTTTAATCGGTGAAATTCAACTTGAAACATAACAGGGGTATGATTATACCTCCCAAACGTGCAACTGCAGATAAAACGATTTTAGAAAGGAATATAAATGTTTAGTTTAAGCAAAGAAAGTGAACAAGAACTCAGTCAAGGAGTTCTAGAGTTGGTTAACAAGTATCTAGAGGCTCATTCTAAAGTAATTCCCCGTCAACTTGGGTTGATGAGTGCAAAACAAGTAAGAGAAGAGCTAGGAGTACAAGACGCAACATTGAAGCGTTGGGAATGTGAGGGGGGGTTGAAAAAATATCAACCGCCTCTGGAGGACACACGAAAAGTCTATTACAAGGTAAGTGATATCTTGATCTTTTTAGGAGCAAACAAATGAGAACGATAGAGATCATAGTTCACTCTGACAAGTTGACGGCATTGGACTTTCTCAAGGATAACCCCACTTTAGTACTGAAAAATGATAGTTATTTTAAATTCATTTATTATGAACCAATTGGAGCAGGATTAACAGATTTTCACGCTAAAGGGATAACAATAAGGCTGTATGACGCTTCAAAGAAAAATACTCATTGGAGAGTTGTAAAAAGGATCACACCAAAATTTATGAACCCCGAACCCTTGGCAGTATTGCAGAAGTTAGAGGCAAGTAAATTAAACGAGGAAAGAAAAGGGCTAGCAATTGAACTGAATGGCTGGATATTCGATATTATCACGAATGGAATCTATACCAAAGATGAAACAGCTCTCTTTATTAGGTTACTGTTCCTGCATGGTTATAGTTTCGAGCAAGTCACACAGTTATTTTCTGCAATTGTGAAACGTGTTTCACTAGCTAAGTGCTTTCTGGAGCAAATGAAAATAATCTATAAGGGGGTGAGTATTTGAACGATAGCATAAAAGACTCTCTCAATAAAATTGTGTCCTTGAAATGGACTGATGATGACTTTGGACAATCCAAAATGAAAGCTGATTATAAAAAGCAACTCTCTAATATCAAGCAACTAGACAATTTCAATAATATCCACCACGAGGATAAGAAATTCCTTGTTCCAGATAGAGAAGTTATGTATATTGCAGATAAGAACGGAAAGGAGATCAATTTCATTTCTGGAAGAATCATTCCTAAGAAATCAAAGAAAAAAGATGATGAAGAAAAATATTCGCTAAAAATGGATTCACTTTTCCCACCATTCAGCAAATTAGTGATTGATTATCTGTTAGGACGCTACGTGTTTTACAATGAAAAATTGTATGATGTGAATAGCAAACAAGCCAAAATAATCGATAATATGACTCTAGTCAGTCTGTACGGTTTCAAGCATAGCACGGAATATCTTTTAGATATCCTCAAAGGAATTGACAAACATTGTCACGTTGAACCTGTTAGGAGTTTAGAACCTTACCAGATAGCAGGGAATGACTTTGTCATTGATTTGAAAACTCACACTGTGACCCGTAAAGTAATAAATAATGAAGTATCCTATTTCAAGCATTATCCCGTGAATTTTGATACTGCTATAGCTAGTAAAACGACAGCAAGCGAATTTTTGCACTATGTCATTGATGATCCAGAAAGCCTCCATAATGCACAGTTACAAGCGTACTATATAGCACAAGTAGCAAGTGGATTGAGAAGTAAAACAAATTTCTTTGTTACCAAGTCTGGAGTAAGGACGGGTAAAGGTTTACGTCATATCGCTTTATCTGGTCTGTTTAATAAGATTGATGTTGAATTAGATAATTTGACCTCACGAGGTTTTGACGCTCTAAATGCGTGGGCGTTGTTCTCTGGTGGAGAAATGGCTCTTGCGACTGAACAGGGCGATATCATAGGCGATAAACTAGAACGTGTGTTGAAAATCATTGCTACTGAAAGGACTCACGTTGCCCGTAACGTAGGGGGAAATCAAGGTTTGGTTTACCTTACCAGCGTTCTGTGTATCGATACTAATAGAATTGTCTCCCTTTCAGAAGAAATGAACGGGCGAAAGATACTAATTCAATACAAAGATCGCCCAAGTGGTGAAACAGATCAAGAGCGTGAAGAAGCGTTTGAAAAGTATTGGCAAGCATTTACTGAATGTGATAAATCACCAAAGATTGAGGGCTGTATAGGTTTCTTATTAACTAGCCTTGATTATTTTAACCAACAGGGGAATAAGTTCATTTGGAAAGATGTTGAAGTCTATAATGGTAATGAGTCTTTGGACGATTTTCAAATAGAATTAATAAATCAATTGCTTGTAAATAAATTTGTGCCAAAGAGCAACTATCTAGAGCAATTATTTCTCAAATGCTATGGAAAAAACAACAATAAGTGCGGTGAAGCTATAAAAATAATCGGGGCTGAAAGCTATCGGAAAAGGATTGATGGGAAACTTGTGGGTGGCTATCGAATCACAAATAGAAGAAGATTTAACTCATTTATACCTAAAATGACTGAAGAGTTCACCAGTTCACCACCAGTTCACTAGTAGTACTGAACACGTTAAGACCAGTATTATCAATACTTTTAATAGTTTAGTTCACCAGTTCACCACTTAATAGGGTGGAGAAAATAAAAAATAGATATTAGTAAAAAAATAATAATTATATAGAGAAAAGTGGCGAACCTACCGAACACTCTTGGAACCGCTTGAGGCTCTAGCGTTTGAATGTGTTCACCACTTGTTCACTACCCCATGAGGTGGTGAACTTTTAGGCACGAAGAGGAAAGCAAAAACATGAATGAAAAAATTTTAGTCGAAAAAATGGAAGAGGGTTACCTATTTTATTTAAAAAATGGTATAATAGAAAATGTGAAAGTTCCCGTATATGGGAAACTGACACTAGTCTATCAAGGTGGCAAGGTGTGCTATCTTGAAAAGATTGAAACAATTAAATAGTATCTATCGGAACAACCGAGGGTGAATTTTTTCATGAAGATTGCGTAGGCTTCATGAGGGTTCATTCTCGGTTTTTTGATTAGGTGCAGAAAGAGGTAAAAAGATGACTTACACAACTATTAAGAGCGATCTCAAGGCTTTTGCAAACAAGAAAGTAGACTATATGCGGTCTTACATTGAATTGCAGGAGAAGCTAAAGAAACAGGTATCTGAGGGCATGAAAGGGAGCAAACAAGCTCAGATCGAGCTGGCTGACCTCAAGAGTGAGGGAGAAGCGTACTCACAGAAAACCTATGATAAGATCACGGCTGATATCGAGCAGGAACAAACCAAACAACTTGAGGAACTCAAATCAGAAAAGAATAGCGTGACTGCTGATGATGTGGCTGAATTAATGCTACTTGAAAGTACAAAGGATATTTCATGGGAAGAGTTCGAGCAGTATCTAGAGAAATACAAGAACAAACCACTTGCGATTAAAAAGCTGGTAGAGATCGCAGAATCTCATTCAGATTTAACATTCTTTGACTATGGGAAATACAATAATAAAGACCGTAGCGAAAAACTAGCTGAGTTTTTGAAGAAACAAGCTAAAACTTATCACAAAGATTTTTTAATTAATGGGGATAAGATGTTACTTGTCACAGCGGAATTGAGTTTAGAGCTTGATGAAACGGCTATAGGACGTTTCTTTGAAGAGAATGGGCTTTAAAAATGTCTGAAATTGCCTCAGAATGTCCGTTAGAGAGGGGGTAGGCATGGAAGATTTAACAGTAAAAGAAGAAAAGTTTCTATCTGCTTTAATGCTTGCCCCAACTGTGGGCGAGGCTTGCGAGAGAGTGGGGATCTCTAGACGTACAGCACAGCGATACATGGCGAAAACCACGGTAAAGAGTGCATACCGCAAGATGAGAAACCAAGCAATGGAGCAGGCTACAAGCAGGCTGAATAGTGTTGCTGTGGAGGCTGTGGAAGTCTTAACAGAGATTATGAATGATCCTACTATAAGCCCCTATGCACGGCAACAATCAGCAAGAACTATTCTTGAGTTTGCCTATAAAGCATACGAAAATGAAGCGATTATAGAAAAGCTGGAAGAATTGGAAACAGTTATCAGCATTGATGATAAGGGTATTTAGAATTGAAAAAAAGAGATCTATTAAAGAAGATTGAGGAACTAAAGAAGATACACCAGATGAAAAGTGGCGGTATCGTCATTGTGTCTGAATCTAGTAAGGGGCTGGAGTACATTAACATAAACGGTAAAGACTATCTAGACCATGAAGCCTTGGCGGTATTAACAACCTTTTCTGATGATAGTATCATCATTATTGACACTCTAGATGATAGCTGGGATCGTAGAACCATTTCAGATGATTATAAGGAAATTATTTTCTTTCCAACTGTCGAAGATAAAATAGATTATATTCGTGTAAATAAGGGAATCAACCCCCTTTATCATGATGAATCTGATCCATACCACACAGTAACAAGGAAAGAGTGGCTTGATTCTTACAAAAATACAAGTTCTGTGAAATATGAAAATTAATGAACTGGAAACAACCAGAAGAACTTACTACTTCCTTAAAAGTTATAAGTCACTTCATAAACTAGCCTTACGAGAAAACGATTATGGAGCATTCAAAGATAAGGCTGTAGAGTTAGTTACAGAAATTGAAGCTTACAGAGATAATCTGGACGAGTTAAAGCGTGAGATATTCAATAATTTGTTTATTAAAAAGCCAAAAGAAACTAAAAAGCTTTCGGATCTTTTCAAGGAGCTCTGTATTGATAAAACTGACTACGAGCGTCTTAAAACTGAAATACTGCTAGACTTTGCTAAAAGTTATCGGGAAGGAGCCTTGTTAGTGTATGGAAAGTAATATTATGGTATAATTAAAGCACAAAGGATAGAGGTTGAAAAGTATCCGCCTCCAACGCGCCACTTAGCTAGTGGGTCGAGAAATGCGGGCGACATTCGGCGGTCCCGCCTATTCTTGTGTTTATAATAAGCCCTTAGAAACGAATCTAGGGGCTTTTGTGAGGTGAAAAATAGAGGTGTCCCACCTCCTACCGCAGAATAATCTGTTTCAAGGGGAGATGGAAAACCTCTATTTACTATCTAAATTATAACTCACAATGCGCTTTTTTTCAAGAAAGGATAACAGAGTAGCAAACTAGCTACTTATTGGAACGACAATAGAGCATTGGCAATCCATATCCCCCCCACTAAAAATAAACGGGGTGTATCTTAACCCAGCACAAGGACGCTCCCCTTTTCTGTGTGATATTTTCCTTTTTTGAACCCTTTAAAAATAGATATGAGTTTAGAAATAGCCTTAATCTAGATAGATTCTATCTAATTGATCATTCAATAATTCGATAGATTTTTCTAGTTTCAAAATTCTATCTTCTAGATCTTCAATATTGAGGCGTTCATCTAGTTTTAGAGCATTAAGTTTAATTTGTAAAATAATATCTTGAATCATAAGAAAATGGTAACAAAATACTTGTTATCATTTTTAATTTTCTCTATTTGGTCAGTTTTTTCAGCTATTCGGTATTTTTTCTTTATATTCGAATGAGATTAAGCTGTTTATAACAAAATATGCTATAATTGAATATGTGGTAGGTGGTCTAACGCCCATGAAGCAGTTTGCTGTGGAGGCGGTGGGTCACCTACCATTTTTGAAGATTAAAAAAGCACCGTATGAGGGTGCTAGATCTTGCCTGCTGAACTCGTAAATGATTGATCCTTTAAGGGTCATTTTTTTGTGAACTTTTTTAGGAACTTTAGGGACTATTTAAGTGGGTATAATTGAATAGTGGATAGAACGAAAACGCCCATTCTATGGGATTTTTGCGAATTAATTTCAACTATATTATGTGTTATGTTATAATTTGAAGCTATATCTAGCTCTTGAAAAAGGAAAAACCGTATCATCCGAAGAAGTGATACAATAGAGACAACTGAATTTACGTCCATTGGAGGTTTGTATGAGTCGCAAAAAGAATATTAACACTATCCTAGCGCAAGCTGGAATTAAATCGGATCAAGCAACGGGGGCTTTGATTACTCCTCTTCATTTTTCAACTACTTACCAGCATCCAGAGTTTGGTCAATCTACTGGATACGACTATATCCGTACAAAGAATCCAACTCGGGTAAATGCTGAGAAGACTTTAGCAGCTATTGAGAGCGCAAAGCATGCATTGGTGACGAGTTCAGGTATGTCTGCCATTGTCTTAGCCTTTAGTATTTTTCCAGTGGGAAGCAAGGTCTTAGCAGTACGGGATCTTTATGGAGGCTCTTTCCGCTGGTTCAACCAGATGGAACAAGAAGGACGCTTCTTCTTTACCTATGCAAATTCAGAAGAAGAATTGGTAGAGGGATTGAAAGAGGAAGTGGATATTCTCTATATTGAAACGCCAACCAATCCTCTCATGCTGGAGTTTGATATCCAGAAACTGGCTACCTTAGCTCATGAAAAAGGGGCAAAAGTGATTGTAGACAATACCTTCTATAGCCC
>ERZ773233.2068-NODE-2068-length-11304-cov-23.159925_pt1 | contig 11304 bp, 9 predicted proteins | sample MGYA00580991_ERZ773233 | MGnify/ENA primary metagenome ERZ773233 (study PRJEB29015, sample SAMEA2738178) | human oral metagenome | biome: human oral; feature: human-associated habitat; material: saliva | place: China | collected 2161 ...
GCCAAAAACAAAAAGACCAATTCCAACGCTACTTTGAGCTTTTGGTAGAATGGAATGAGAAAATCAACCTTACTGCAATCACAGACAGAGATGAGGTTTACCTCAAACATTTCTATGATTCTTTGGCTCCTGTTCTTCAAGGGCATATTAAAAACCAAAGTATTAGACTTCTGGATATCGGTGCTGGAGCTGGCTTTCCAAGTCTCCCTATGAAAATTCTTTGTCCTGAGCTTGATGTGACAATCATTGATTCTCTTAATAAACGCATCACTTTCCTTAATCTCTTGTCTGATGAACTTGGACTAAGCGGTGTCCACTTCTATCATGGACGTGCTGAAGATTTTGGACAAGACAAGGCCTTCCGTGCTCAATTTGATATTGTTACTGCCCGTGCCGTTGCACGTATGCAAGTTCTCTCAGAATTAACTATTCCTTTCTTGAAGGTCGGAGGTCAACTTATTGCACTTAAGGCTGCCGCAGCTGACCAAGAGCTAGTCGATGCTAGCAATGCCTTGAACGTGCTTTTTGCTAAACCTATTCTCAACGAAAACTACAAACTGCCAAATGGTGATGGGCGTAATATTACCATTGTCGATAAGAAAAAAGAAACCCCAAACAAGTACCCACGTCGTGCTGGGATTCCTAATAAGAAACCACTATAACGTTTATCTAAGGATGTTTCTTACTCCTTGGATTCTTATTTCTCCTTATGATAACTCGGAGGTTTTCATTGATAAATCGTCTTTCAGTCACGCAAAAGCTTGTACTCAGCTTTGTCTTTGTCATTATAGTGGGGAGTATTTTACTTAGTCTTCCCGTAAGCCATTATGCTAATAGTCCAGAAACAAGCTACCTAGATCATCTCTTCAATACTGTGTCAATGGTCTGTGTAACTGGACTTTCCGTTGTCCCTGTTAGCAAGGCTTACAATGGCTTTGGTCAGATTATCTCTATGCTTCTTATGCAGACGGGAGGACTTGGACTGGTCTCTCTTATAGCCTTTAGTACCTATACTCTTAAAAATAAATTAGGATTAAGTGATCAAGATCTCCTTCAATCCGCACTTAGTAGGGATAACCAAAAAGATTTGAAAGCTTATCTTTTCAAGGTCTATAAAATAACTTTTTCTATTGAAGCTTTAGCGGCACTAGTAATTATGACTGATTTTATTCCTCGCTTTGGACTTGGTCATGGCATTTTTAATAGTCTCTTTCTAGCTGTCTCTGCTTTTTGTAACGCTGGCTTTGATAACCTAGGAGCTAACAGTTTACAAGATTATGCGACCAATCCAACTATCAACCTCTCTGTGGCTTTTCTTATCATGTCTGGAAGCTTAGGTTTTGCAGTTTGGATTGATTTGATTCAAATGATTAGGCGCTATATTAAAGATCGCCCTAGAAACTGGAAATTAGCAAGTAGACCTTTCAGTAATCAAAGTCGTCTTGTGCTTATAAGCACAAGCTGTCTCCTCTTAGGCGGAACCCTACTTGCTTGGTTTCTGGAAATGGATAACGCTAAAACTATCGGTACTCTTAATGTCTGGCAGCAACTTTTGGTAAGTTTCTTTCAGACTGTAACCATGCGTACCGCCGGTTTTGCGACTATTTCCTACACCAATGCTGATTTTTCTACAAACCTTCTTTTTATGATTCAGATGATTATTGGGGGTGGTCCTGGAGGAACTGCCGGTGGTATCAAGGTAACCACCGCCTCCATTATGTTTCTTCTTTTCAAGTCGGAGCTTTCTGGTAACTCCAGTGTTGTTTTCCGAAATCGTATTATCTCTAATAAAACTGTTATGCAAGCATTCACGGTTATCCTCTTCTTCCTAACCATGCTCTTCGTCGGCTATGTTATTTTGCTTGAGACTAACCCTACTCTGTCGCCACTAGCTCTACTTTTTGAGAGTGTGTCAGCCATTGCTACCGTTGGTGTGTCTATGGATTTGACTTCTAGTCTTAACACCATGGGACGCCTTGTTATCATGGCTCTGATGTTCATCGGTCGTGTCGGACCTATTACTGTTCTCTTGAGCTTGATGACAAAAAAAGTAAAACATGTCTCTTATGCCCCAACTGACATTTCAGTCGGCTAAACTATTTTATTAACCGACAATATTCTGAAAGGATTTTATATGAAAACACAAATTATTGGTGTCCTCGGTTTAGGAATTTTTGGACAAACAATTGCAACCGAACTCTCCTCTTTTGGACAAGATGTCATTGCCTTGGATAACAACTCTACAACAATTGATTCCCTTGCTGATCAGGTGACTAAGGCCGCTGTTGGTGACATTACTGACATTGACTTTCTACGTTCCGCTGGTATCGATACTTGCGATACGGTCATTATTGCAACCGGGGAACACTTAGAATCTTCTGCACTGGCGCTCCTGCAATGTAAAAAACTCGGCATTACAAATATAATCGCCAAAGCTGCGAATAACAATTATGAGGAAGTTCTTTACGGAATGGGGGCCAATTGGGTCATCACTCCTGAGCGTAGTACAGCAAAAGACTTGGCTTCAAATATACTCCGCTATAACATTTCAAGTATTTTTCATTTAGAGGATGACGTGGCTTTAATTGAGTTGAAAATCCCTAATGAATGGGCTGGAAAGTCCTTGCATACTTTAAATCTAAGACAAACTTATAACGTCAACGTTATTGGTTTTAGAGATGAGAAAAATGGTAGGTTAAACACTCACTTTGACCCAATGAATAAACTCCCTAACGAAGGAATTATTCTAGTAGTCGCCGACGATCGAACACTAGAAAAATTCGATTATTTGGGATATTTGAAATAAAATGACCTAGATAGACAAACATATCTTGAACACCTACAGAAGTAACCCATAGTTACTGATAGCTACTTCAATATCAAAGTCCTTATCATAGTAGTTAGAGAAATGAGAGTCTGCACCATGATAGATTGGGCCACCCAGTGTCTCAAATACATCCTTAACAGCCCCAGGTGCCCTTTCTTCATTAGACAAAAAAACATTGGTCCTTACAACCAATGTTTTTTAACGTTCTAAGAATTCAAACTATCTTAGTTCATACCTTTTACTGTTTCAACGACATTTTCTACTGTAAAGCCATATTCTTCAATAATTTTAGCAGCTGGAGCTGAGGCACCAAATGTATCAATTCCAATTACAGCGCCGTCTAAACCAACATATTTATACCATGGTTGACTTGCTGCCATTTCGATTGCGACACGACGACGAACTGCATTTGGAAGAACTTCTTCTTTGTAGGCTTGATCTTGTGCATCAAAAACATCTGTTGATGGAACACTTACAACACGAACTTTGTAACCTTCTGATTCCAAAGCTTTTGCTGATGCTACTGCAAGATTTACTTCTGAACCAGACGCAAGGAGGATAGTGTCAAAATCTGCTGCTGTTTCATGAACAACATAAGCACCTTTTGAAACTTTATCAAAATCTGTTCCTTCTTCAACAGTCAAGTTTTGACGAGTCAAAACAAGCGCTGTAGGTGTTGACTTAGAAGTTAGAGCTTGATACCATGCAGCCTGTGTTTCACGCGCATCTGCTGGACGATAAACATTAAGGTTTGGAATTGCACGAAGTCCAGCCAGATGTTCGATTGGTTCATGGGTAGGTCCATCTTCACCGACTGCAATAGAGTCGTGAGTAAAGACATAAGTAACTGGAAGTCCTTGAAGTGCAGACAAACGAACTGCTGCTTTTAGATAGTCTGAGAATACGAAGAAGGTACCACCATAAACACGAAGTCCACCATGGAGAGTCATACCATTCAAGACTGTTGCCATCGCAAACTCACGTACACCAAATTGAATGTTACGATTAAGACGATGTGCATCATCTTGTAGACCTTCAGATTTAATGTAAGTCATATTTGAGTGAGCCAAATCCGCAGAACCACCTAGGAATGTTGGCACTTTATCAGCAATAACATTCAAAGCATCTTGACTTGAATTACGAGTCGCTTGTGAATAACCATTTTCAAGAGCTGGGAAGTCTGAAGCTTGGAATTCAACTGCATCCTTACCTTCAAGAATACGTTCAAGTTCAGCACCAAGTTCTGGATAAGATTGTTTGTACTCATCTACCAAAGCAACCCAAGCGTCATAGGCCTGACGACCACGATCAACTGTATTTTCCTTGAAATCAGCATAAACTTCTTCTGGAACTTCAAATGGGGCATAGTCCCAACCTAAGTTTTCTCTTGCAGCTGCTGTTTCATCTGGTCCAAGAGGAGCACCGTGAACACCGTTAGTTCCTTGTTTGTTAGGAGCACCATGACCAATAACAGTCTTAACCTCAATCAAAGATGGTTTACCACTTGCTTTGGCACTTTCAATAGCAGCGTTGATAGCTTCAACATCTGTTCCATCTTGAACAAATTCAGTGTTCCAACCATAAGCTTCATAACGTGCACGTACGTCTTCAGTAAATGAATCTTTAGTTTCACCGTCAAGGTTGATATCATTTGAATCATACAAGACAATCAATTTATCCAATTTTTGAAGACCAGCATAAGATGATGCTTCGGCAGAAACGCCTTCCATAAAGCAACCATCCCCCGCAATAACATAAGTATAATGGTCAAAGATTGGTAAACCTTCCTTGTTATAACGAGAAGCCAAGAAACGTTCCGCTTGTGCCATACCAACAGCTGTAGCAATACCTTGCCCAAGTGGACCTGAGGTAGCATCTACACCAACTGTATGACCAAATTCTGGGTGACCAGGTGTCTTAGAACCCCATTGACGGAATTGTTTAAGTTCTTCAATGCTCAAATCTTTAAATCCTGACAAATGAAGGAGCGCATAAAGAAGCATTGAGCCATGACCTGCTGACAAAACAAAACGGTCACGATTAATCCAATTTGGAACTTCAGGATTGACATGAATTTGCTTAGTAAACAAAGTGTAACCCATTGGTGCTGCACCCATTACCACACCAGGGTGACCAGAGTTGGCTTGGTTAATCGCATCTACCCCTAGAAAACGGATAGCATTTACTGAAAGATTAGACATAATTTCCTCCTTAGTGATATCAACGCTCCCTTAATTATACCACAAAGAACGCTTTCAGAATAAAGTAATTTGTTGAAAATGTCACACAACTATTGTTCAAAAATTGAAGATAAAAATCTAAAAAAGCTCTGAGAGTGATGTAGACATCTCAGAACTTTTAACTTATTTAGAAACAATTTCAAATCCATGGATTGTAAAAACGCCCATGGTTAAGATAAATCAACCCCAGACTAATTCCCAATAAAAGAGTAGCTGATACGATTACAAGATAATCTTGTTTGATCAAGGATTTGTGTACATACCAGGTACGTTTTTTGTAGCGACCAAATCGGCGTAATTCCATAGCCGTCGATACAGTATCAATACGTTCGAGTGACGAAAAAATCAGAGGGAGAACGATTTGTAGATTCCCACGAATCCGTTTAACCAGGCCCGCCTTTTGTGATAAATCCAAACCACGCGCTTCTTGAGCCTTACGAATAGTAAAGAATTCTTCTTGAACATCTGGAATATAACGCAAGGTCAAACTGACGGAGTAAGCAAATTTATAGGGAATACCAATCTGATTAAGACTAGCCGCAAACTGACTGGGATGGGTAGTCATAAGAAAAAGGATGGCAAGAGGGACTGTTGAAAAATACTTAAGCAAAAGATTTGCAAGATAAAAGAGCTCCTGACTGGTTAAATAGAAACGCCCCCATCCTTCAATCAGAACTGTCTTAGCTCCATAAATTTCTTCACCATAACTTGGTGCGAAGAGATAGACCATAAGTAGATTAAAAAGGGCAATCGAGCCTATGATTTTCACAACAAAAGAAATATCCCTCCAACGAATGTTGGCCCAATAAAAGAGATAAATTGAAAGTAGACCGACTGCTAGGATAAAGCGTGGATCATAGGTAGCCATACAAGCAAGTGAAACCAAGATAAAGAATAGCATCTTACTCGCCCCAGATAAATCATAGAGGAAACCTTGACCTGGTTGATAACCTATTAAACGATTAGACATAAGGGCCTCCTTTTTCTATATAATACTGGGTTACTTCTACCGGATCACATAGCAACTTCTGACCTAGGCTATAAAGTGATGTCTGCTTGAGATTGGCTGACTCAAGTAGGTCCTTCTGATTGAGAATGGTAACAGGATTATCATCTGCAATAATTTCTCCATCGACTACAACTAGGCAACGATCACTATATTCCAACATGAGTTGCATGTCATGGGTAATCATCACAATCGTATGGCCTTTTTTCTGAAGACCATCTAAAAACGTCATGATATCCGTGTATGTTTGGTAATCTTGACCAGCCGTTGGCTCATCCAAGATAATAATTTCAGGTTTCAAAACCAAGATAGATGCAATGGTCACACGTTTTTTCTGTCCAAAGGAAAGAGCAGAAATTGGCCATTTACGGAAACTATAAAGTCCACAGGTCTTCAAAACCTCATGAACGCGCTCTTCAACCTCTGTTTCATCAATACCTCGCAAGCGCAAACCTAGTGCTACTTCATCAAAAATCATGGCTTGACTAATCATCTGATTAGGATTTTGTAAAACAAAGCCTATACGTTCTGAACGCTCAGCAATACTATCTTGACAAATATCCTGACCCAAATAGGTTAATTTTCCTTGACTAGGAATAAAACCGCACAAAGCTTTGGCAAGAGTAGATTTTCCAGCTCCATTTTTGCCAACAATTGCTATACGTTCGCCTTTTTTTAAACTAAAGGACATGTCATCAATGACGATTTGATTATCTCCATAGCCAACTCTCAGTCCCTCAACCTTCAAAATAGAATTGGTCCAAGTTTCCGTTTTATCTCTCAAAACTCTATCTGGCAAAGCTAATCCAGACAAATCCAAAGCATCTAGTTGGCTGAGATTTTGTGCTCTAGTTGTATCAAATCCCAACTGACGTAAAACAGTCAGATACAGGGGTTCTCGAATCCCATTTTCCAACAAGAGGGTGCTCGATAAAAGCTCATCTGGGCTACCGTTAAAGAGGAGGGTGCCATCATTGACCAGTAAAATCCGGTCAACGGGACGATAAAGAACATCTTCTAGACGATGCTCAATAATAATCGTCGTAGCTCCTACCTCCTTGTGAATCTTATCAATGAGATTAATAGTTTCCTGTCCTGATTTAGGATCTAAATTTGCTAAAGGCTCATCAAATAAAAGAATGGGACTCTCATCAATCAAGACACCAGCCAAACTGACCCGTTGTTTTTGCCCCCCTGATAAATCTTGAGGTCGATGATTCAAAAGAGAACCCAAATCCAAACGTTCAGCCCAGAGGGATACTCTGTCCTTCATCTCACTTTGATTGACACAATCATTTTCCAAGGCAAAAGCCAAGTCTTCAGCTACTGTTAAGCCAATAAACTGACCATCCGGATCTTGCAATACTGTAGACACTAACTGTGACTTATCGTAGATAGACTGCGTGAAAACATCCTGGCCATCGATAAGAACTTGACCTTTCTCCTGTCCCTTATGAATATTAGGTATGATACCATTGAGACACTGGGCCAAAGTTGATTTCCCACTACCAGAAGGACCTAAAATGAGGACCTTCTCTCCCTTGGCAATATCAAAACTAATATCCTTGAGAGTTGGTTCTGCTTGTGCATCATATTGAAATGTAAACTGATTAAAACTAATGTATTTATTCATGCTTCTAATAAAAAAGAGAGGAGATATCACACTAAGCTGACAGTCCCACTCTCCTATAACTTATTCTAGTCTTTGGTAAGACTACCAGATTGTGTGCGTGAGCTAGCATAAATGGCAAGAAGGAGTGTTCCCCCAATTGCAATTGTAATAAAGTTAGCTACGCCAGCTACAAAACTTTGTGCATAAAGATATGACCAAGCTTGAGCAAATTGGAGTCTATCACCGATTGGTGTCACAACACCATAAGCAATAAGTAGTCCCAAAGCTTGTGCTAGGTTAAACCAAATCATACCCATTATAGAGAACTTACCCGTTGTTACGTCATATTTTTTGCTAAATAGACCAATAACAAGCCCTATAATACCACTTGCAAGAACCCAAGCCCATGAGATATTTCCATATTGGATACCGTCCTTAAGCGCATGACCAATGAAGCCCATAAAGAAACCTGTAATAGGCCCAAAAACAACTGAAAATAGAGCTTGAACAGCATACTGAAGTTGAATGCTTGTATTTCCAAAAATAGGAATATTAACAAACATACCAATGATAATAAAGAGTGCTGCACCAATACCTGTCGCAACAACTGTACGAATTGAATTGTTTTTCATAATCTTACTTTAATCTCCTAAATGTTTATTTTCAATGTGCCAGTTGGACCCTACACCAACATTTGTAAGGTGATGTACTCCCAAACTAGGCTCTTCTTGAAGGGCTACACCAATCATGGCCGAGACAGCACCATCAACCAAGCCAAAGTCTGATTGGAGCACCAATAAGTTATTAGTCATAAATAGTTCACCTTTTCTCTTAGAAAGGTTTATTTTACCATATTTTATAGCTATTTTAAAGTTGTCAAATTCTTGAGCTAGTTATAGCCTTCGTCTATGTTTTCCTCTAAAATCAAAAAGCCAGCCCAACAGGCTGACCATGTATTACCTACCTAAGCTTTCTTCCAACGACTCTTTTCCGCTACTGCTGTAAAGAGAACATCTGTTGAAGAGTTAAGGGCTGTTTCACAAGAGTCTTGGACCACACCGACGATAAAGCCGACACCAACAACTTGCATAGCTAAATCATTTGAGATTCCAAAGAGGCTACATGCCACTGGCACCAATAGAAGGGAACCACCTGCAATACCTGAAGCTCCACAAGCAGAAATAGCTGAAACTACACTAAGAATAAGGGCTGTTGCAAAGTCAACCTCAATTCCCAAAGTAGTCACTGCAGCAAGCGTCAAAACATTGATTGTCACAGCCGCTCCTGCCATGTTAATAGTTGACCCTAGAGGGATAGAAACCGTATAGGTATCAGGATTCAAGCCAAGGTCCTCACAAAGTTGAAGGTTAACGGGAATATTAGCTGCTGACGAGCGAGTAAAGAAGGCTGTAATCCCTGAATCTTTCAAACAACGGAAAACCAAAGGGAAAGGATTTTTACCCATCATCACAAAGGCAATGATAGGATTAACAACCAAGGCCACGAAGGCCATTGTTCCAACTAAAACAAGGATTAAGACACCATAATCTGCCAAAACACCAACACCATTCTCAGAAATAGTATTAAAGACAAGACCAAGGATACCAAATGGCGCTAGATTAATAATCCAACGTACAATTTGAGAAGTTACTTCTGCTAAGGTATGCAGCAATTCTTTAGTGTGCTTACTAGCTGTTCGCATGGCAAAACCAGAAACGACAGCCCATACCAAGACACCAATGTAATTGGCTTGAGACAAGGCGTTGATAGGATTGTCTACCATTTTGAGCAACAAATCCTTAAAGACCTCACCGACCCCTTGAGGTGCAGCCTCCTTAGTAGCTGAGGCTGCGCCTAATTTTAATGAAATTGGAAAAATATAGTGAGAAATAACAGCTGTCAAAGCAGCCGCAAAGGTACCAAAGAGATAGAGCACAATAACTGTCTTCATGTTACTCTGTTGCCCTTCACGTGTTTGAGAGAGGGCATTAGCCACCAAAGCGAAAACCAAGAGTGGTGCAATCGCCTTTAAGCCACCAACAAACATGTCTCCCAAAAGACCAATAACCGTAATCTTTGGAATCAATAAACCAAGTATAGCGCCAATTACCACACCAATGGCAATACGCTTAATCAGACTGGTCCTATTCCAAGCTGAAATAAAACGTTTCATAACTAATTAACTCCTTTTTGTGGTTAGCGCAACCACAAAGCATTCGACAGTTTCCATAGTATGATAAATTACTGAAATCGTCAAGATATGAAAAAAGCCTGTGATAAACAGGCTTTCACATTCTATTTATGACTCAATTTACGGGTTAAGAAATCACCGATAAACTGAATAAGGAAAATCAAAATCAAGATTAAGAAAGTTGCCAAGATGGTAACTGATGTACTTGAACGATTGTATCCATAGTAGATGGCGATGTAACCGAGTCCACCTGCACCGATAGCTCCAGCCATGGCAGTTTCACCCACAAGGGAAATCAAAGTCACTGTTGATACACGAACCAATTCTGGGAGTCCTTCCCCAAGATAAACCTTAATCGTGTCCCAAAGACTTGCACCACTAGCTTGTGCTGCTTCAATCACTCCACGGTCTAAGTCTGCAAGTACCACCTGTACTTGACGCGCAAAGAATGGGAAGGTCGCAGCTGATAAGGGAACCAAAGCCGCTGTCATACCAAGGTTAGTCCCTACGATAAAGTAAGTGAAGCCTTTCAAAATCGCCAAGAGGATGATGAAAGGAATGGCGCGAAAGATTGAAGTAATTTTATCCAAGATTTGGAAAACAAATTTATTTTCAATAACCCCACGAGGACCTGTCAATACCAAGAAGAGACCCATAATGAGACCGAGAAGTCCACCAATGATGAAGGAAATCACCGTCATATAAAGTGTCGCGTAGATGGCATCTGGCCAAGAGTTAACCCCCTGCATACCGATACGATAAATATCTGGAAAGTTTTGTTGAATCCAATCTGCCATTATTGGGCTCCTTTCTTAAGTACTTGCAAGCTGACACCTGCATTTTCAATCGCTTTTTGAGCAGCAAGAACCTGATCCGCTTCACCATCCAAGACAACGACCAATTCACCAACAGGAGTATCACCTAGAATCTCAACATTACCATAAAGGATGTTACTTGAAACTCCGTACTCTTTGAAAAGTTCGGTCAAGAGTGGCTCATCTGTTGAAGAACCAGCATATTTAAGTTGAACGAGAAGGGCTGAGCTTGGTAAGTTTTTCACCAAAGGTTGTGCATTAATCTTAGCCAAGGCATCTTCAATCCCTGCAGCAGTTTCAATAAATTCTTGTGTCAAATCTTCTTGAGGATTTGAGAAGATATCAAGGACACTACCCTCTTCCAAAAGTTGACCATTTTGCATAACGGCAACACGATTACAAATATCTTTAACAATTTGCATTTCGTGGGTGATCATAACCACTGTCAACCCAAGTTTTTTATTCAAATCCTGCAAAAGTGAAAGAATTTGCTTAGTTGTTTTAGGGTCAAGAGCTGATGTAGACTCATCTGAAATCAAGATTTCAGGATCATTAGCTAAGGCACGCGCAATCGCTACACGTTGTTTTTGACCACCTGACAATTGTGCAGGAT
>ERZ773233.2071-NODE-2071-length-11298-cov-3.004803_pt1 | contig 11298 bp, 12 predicted proteins | sample MGYA00580991_ERZ773233 | MGnify/ENA primary metagenome ERZ773233 (study PRJEB29015, sample SAMEA2738178) | human oral metagenome | biome: human oral; feature: human-associated habitat; material: saliva | place: China | collected 2161 ...
ACCTTCGAAAACAACTCGAATCGGTTTGTTTTTCTGTAATTCTTCTTTATTTTGAGTTAAATTACATTCTACTAAGTCCACATCTTCCTTCATATACGAAAGTAATACTTCTACAATATTCTCTTTCACAACATCATCACTATCGACAAACATGATGTATTCGCCAATCGATTCTTTCACGCCACGATTCCGAGCAGCACTTAGCCCTTGATTTTTTTGATTAATTAATTTAAAACGACTATCTTGCTGACAATATCGCTCACAAATTTCTTTTGAACGATCGCTCGAACCATCATTGACTAATATGACCTCAATATCTGTGAAAGTTTGATTTTGGATACTTGTTAAACATTCTTCTAAGTACTCTTCCACATTATAAACAGGTACGATAATGCTAATCATCTTGTTAAATCCTCTCATTCAACATTATTCATCTACAGGTTCTTCTTTAATCCCATTTTTTAATTTCCACAAAAAAAGATAAACGGGGAAAATGATCGAATTATAATATTTCGGACAAATATTATAGAGACGAATCATACGTGTTTTTTTAGCCAAGTCTGGATTTTTCTTTGTTAAAATAACATACTCTGCTAATTTTTGATTATAAACTTTTGCATATGGACTTCCTTTTTGAATATAATCTTGATAATGCATTGTTGCTACATGAACGAGGTATTTACCAATATGAGGAAGAAGCTCTTCTCTATCAGAATACAACTTAATTAATTGGTCACTTGCTGTAAAAACATCTAAATTTTTAGGAGTAAAAGTACGATGCATCGTACTAGATTGATGTTGTCGATAATAATAACCGACATAATCTAATTTAATGATTTTTCGAATATATTTTAACATCCCAACTCCGCTATAAATATCTTCAAAAATGATTCCTTCTAAATAAGGAACAGCTTCAACAACAGCTCTTCGATAGAGTTTCATCACTGGATTCACACTCAGTGTATGATTTGAAACAGCCTTTACAGCTTCTTGTGAATCCCCTTCAAAAAGAATCGTTGGTTCTTTCGGATTTTCAGCAAGGAATTCCTTTTTAGATACTGTAAACTTACTTTCCACAATGTCTACATCTGCAGCCATTTATTGCATTAACGTTTCTAAATAATTCGGTAGGATAATATCATCACTATCGATAAATGCAATAAACTCTCCAGTTGAAGCTACTACACCCGTATTTCGTGCAACACTTTGTCCTTGATTTGTTTGACTGATTAAGTAAAAACGACTATCCTCTTGACAATAACGTTCACAAATCTGTTTAGAGTTATCCGTAGAACCGTCATCTACTAATAGTACTTCAATATTGGTGTATGTTTGATTTTGAACACTTTTTAAGCATTCTTCTAAATAATTTTCTACATTATAAACGGGAATAATTACGCTAATCATTTTTATCCTAACCTTATTTCTTTAATCCAATTTCATTCAAAAGGGTCTTTGTAAAATCTTTTTGAATGGCATTGACTTTATCATTTACTTTTGTTCTTTCTTCAATGTAACTATCTTCAGATTTCATGACACTCTCTAGGAACTCTAATAAATCATGTGAATCACGAATGACACTCCCCACCATAAGACTCTTAACATCTTCAAATACAAAACCACGTTTGTCCTTATATTCATCGTAATCATTAATGGTAAATGCTACTGATCTATTTAATAAATAATAATCTAAAAATACTGAAGAGTAATCGGTTATTAATGCGCTAGTAGTCCCTAAAAAGGTATATAAAGTATCATATTGCTCACTAATGATTTCTTCTGTTAATAGATGAATATTCGAGTGATTCATTTGCACATGAAGACGAGATTCTTCTAATGGATGTAATTTAATATATAATTGATAACCATGTTTTGATAATAACTGTTCTATTTTTCTAAAATCATCTTCTTCAAGAGAAAATATTAGTGCATCCTGACTATCATGATAATTTTTGGAATTTCGGTAAGTTGGCATCCAAATAATTCTCTTATCTTGTTTTTCTTTAAATAATTCATCATTTCGAATATTTCCAACTATTAACATTTGTTCATCAGTTGCATTAAAGGCAGCCTTCATAATTGGTTTAAAGAAATACGAAGAGGTTACCAATTTTGTAAAAAAGTTATAATCAACATTCTCTAGCCCCTCTTCGAGGTTCCCGATTTTTTTCAAAGGCATTCCATGCCATAAATTCACCACCATCTGATTTGGTGCAGGCTTAATAGGATACTTGCCAAATGAATAGAAAAAGTATTTTGACGTTAAAAAATAATAGAGTCCTCGATAAATCGAAACATACTTCACGTTCTTATCTTTTTCTAGATGATAAAAATTATTGGAGGCACATATAATTTCATATTCTTCTTGATAACCATTATCCACTAAATATTGATAGAGTGTTCTAAGATTATCTCTAAATCCCCAATTGGAATATAAAACAATTCTCTTATTTTTCTTTGGAATCATCGTATTCATTTTAGACGTAATCGTTTTGCATTTAAACAAAACTGTTTTTAAATAATGATTCATATCATTTCTCCAAACCTTGCTTATAAATTACTTTCAAATAATTTCTATTTTCATCAATATTAAACGGTTTTAAGGTTTCCTCTAAGGGACGACTTTGATCTAAAATGGGTGCTTTTTCAATATAATTCATCCATTCTTCCTTCTTTAAAGGCAAAGCTGTACAAAGTTTTTTGTTGATTTGCGTTGTGGAATCAATCGTTTCATTCATAATAATATTCACCCTTGAACATTGAGCCTCCACTAACACCATTGGGAATCCTTCATAAAGTGACGGAAAAGCAAAAACATCAAAAGCTGAATAAAATTTATGTACATCATTTCTACGACCCGTAAAAATAACATTTTCTAATTCTTTACTTTGTTCTTCTAACATTAAACGATCCGGACCTTCTCCAACAAATAGAAATGTTACTTGTGGTAAATCGTTTGCAATTTCAATTAAAAATTTTTGATTTTTAAAAGGATTTAAAATTCCCACCATTCCAACTACTTTCTGATTATTAGGAATATGAAACTCTTCTCGAATTTCATTTCTATAGTCCGATGAAAATTTAAATTTTTCTATCTGAATAGCATTTGGAACAATTTGAAACGACTGATTTCTAAAAATTTTAGTTCCAGCTAATTGACCACACGAAATACGATGCGTCGCATTTTTTAATGCTAAAAACACTAAAAATTGATTTCGAATACTTTTTAACCAATGATCTGAAAATTGACTACTATGATTATGATAAATCCTTACAGGAACACCATTTTTTCGTGCATAATAATTATGTATAAAGGCTGTAATAGGATTATGAACATGCAGAATATCGATTGAGTTATTTTCATAAAACTTTTTACATTCCCTTGCATATTGGAACATTTTAAAAATCTTCAATTCTGGAAATACGATTCGCTTGATTTGTTTTTCATCTAAATATTGATTAAAAGGAAAATAAGGCTCTCCATTAGATTCCCCAACTATATAATCAAACTCAGCATCATCTTCTTGAATGTGATTTTTTATAAAACTTTGTACCCCACTCATCGTATTTCTCACTCCACCGGTTACATGGAAAACATGATATTTCATTCTATCACCCTTGATTTAAGTCTTTTTTTATTTTAGAAGTGGAAATTTCTTCCGTTCTTGACAAATAAACAACTTCGACTCCTAAATCTTCTAAATGATCAAACTTCCCTTTCCAGTCATCTCCAATTACAAACACATCCGCATGATATTTCTCGATATCAGAAACTTTTTGTTCCCAATTTTCCTCTGGAATGACAAGGTCCACATATCTAATTGCCTCTAAAAGAGATTTTCGCTTATCATAATCAAAATAACAGTCTTTATTTTTTTCTTTTTGATTAAATTCATTCGTAGATAATCCAACAATTAAATAATCTCCTAATGCTTTTGCACGTTTTAGTAAATGAATATGTCCATAGTGTAGTAAGTCAAATGTTCCATAAGTAATGACTCTTTTCATTTTTACAATTCACCTCACCATTTCCAGTAACTTTTAATGATTTCTTTCATCAATTATCTCAACTTCTTCTCTCATTTTTCTCTTATAAATCCATTTTCTAGCTTGATTTGGTAATATACGAACGATGTTTCTAAGAAGAAGATTTCTCATTAATTCCAACAAATGAATATCCCCTCTACGATAAAAATCTAACTGAAGAATAAAATCTGTCTTCACATACAATAATCCACCTCTTCGTAAATAACTAGAGTCATTCGTTTGCATCACTACTAAAGGTTCTTGAATATTATAAAAATCTTTAGTTGGATTATCATGTAATAATCTCATGGTCAAATCGTAGTCTTCTAAATAACGAAATTCCCGATAATTTCCAGATTTTAAAATATACTCTTTTTTCATCATACTCGAAGGATTATTAAAGGGATTTCTCATTTTCGAATATTGTCGAATTTCTGCAGTTGTTTCTGGTACTTTCTTCAAAGCGGTAAATTCTGTATTTTTTTCTAATATATTCGAACCAACCATAATCAAATTAGGATTAGCCTTAAAAACGTTCAATTGCTTTTCAAATCTTGTTTCCAAACAATAATCATCACTATCAATTCGAGCAATAAATTCCGTTTTACAGCGATTTACTCCAAAACGTGATGTTGGTCCTGAGCCTAAATTTTTAGGTAATTGATAAACTGATAAAATAGGGATTTCTTTTTTTAAGCGTTCAATCTCTTCATTTAATGCTTCTGTTAATCCCCCATCACAAACTAAAATAATTTCTTTTGGTTGTACCGTCTGCTTATAAGAACTTAATAAACATTTTCTTAAATTCTGCGGAATCTCTTTCTTATAAACTGTTACTAAAACGGAAAACGCCATACCTACACCTCTATCTAAATTCCTAACAACCAATCTGTAATAACAGAACGGTAAGGAACTACATGATACCAGTCTGTTTTATAATAAATCAGTACTAAAAGCATCATTAAATAAACTAAAATAATCCCATAAAACAAAATCCATTTTATTTTTCTTTGTGAAATTTTGGATAATACCATTGGAATATACAATGTTACAAACGGAGAAAGATAATGCGCAAAACGCCCAATAAGACTTGTTTGTAATGTCATAGCTGTTAACACTAAATAAGCTAAAAACAACGTTCTAATGGATTCTTCAACCTTTGTTAATGTTTGCTTATTTAAAATTAACTCCCCAATTATAAAAACAAATGTATATAAAATTGTTAGTAATACAGGAGCCCACTTATTACTATCTAAAAACCATGATGATTCTAAATAAGAATTATATTGTGGAAAATATTTAATTAAAGCAATCGAAATAATTTTTATAAATGGAAATAAAGCTATAAAACCTAACATAATAGCTGGATAATATTTCACACTTATTCTTATTTTTCTAATAAAGATAAATAGAATACAAATAATTCCTGAAGTATGAAATAATGGCGCTAATAATACAAAAAGAATCCCTCTTATCTTCTTTTCTTCTGATAAAAAATAAAATCCTAAAAAACCAAATGCAACTGCTAGTCCTTGTCGAATGTTAGATAAGGAATATAAAAACATTCCTAAAGAGCTTAAATAAATAATTAAACTCATATACACATTTTTAGAATACTTTTCTAATACATAGAACCATATCCATAATGTCAGGAAAGCAAATAACAAGAGCAATATCGAATAATTTTCAGTCATACTTCGAATGAATTGATTGCTGAAAATATATCCTACTTCAAATCGAGATTTAAATATTTTAGAAAGTTCTGGAAGTTTTAAAGCATTTTGTTCAAAAATAGACACATAAACACTCAAATCTCCACCTACAGTTGATTTTCTTAACCCATCAAATAATAAGAAGAAAATAAATGTAGGAAAAATAAGAAAGTTTATCTCTCTTTTTCTTTCTTCAAAATAAAAAGATAAGAAAGCTAACAAGGCAAGGTACATAAACATTAAAATATAAATAATCATTTGGACTCCTTCCCTAGTGTTTCTTATCTCTTCCACTAACTAATATTTGTAATAGTAATAGTAATTATTACCTTCTGTTAATTTTAATTTATTCATCACTGTTCCTAATAGTCTAGCTCCAACATTATCCAATCTTTTCTTAGCTTCTACAATTTGTCTACGTTTGCTTTGTTTAGGATCCACTACTAATAAAGTTGCATCAGCAATTCTCGCCAATACTTGTGCATCAGTAGCTGCTAATAAAGGTGGTGTATCAATAATAACATAATCATAATGCTCTACAAATGCTTTAATACTTTGTTCCATCGCCATACTAGCTAACATTTCTGATGGATTTGGTGGAACAGGCCCTGAAGTTAAAACATCGAATTTTACATCAAGTATCTCTAATCGTTGAATAGCTTCTGCACCTGTTTCACGTAATAAGAATTTACTTAAACCTTCTGTATTCATAACTCCAATAATTTTATGTTGTGTAGGTTTTCTCATATCTGCATCTATCAACAAAACTTTTTTTCCTTGTTGAGCTAATGAAGCTGCAAGATTAATACTCACTTCACTCTTTCCTTCATTAGGATTGGAACTTGTCACAACAATTGTTTGAATATTTTGTCCAAAATTTGAAAATTGAATATTACTTCGTAAAGTTCTGAAAGATTCTGATGCAATCGATTTACTATTATGAATGACTTCAATATGCATATCTCTACCTTCTTCCTTTTTTCTCTATTTCAGGAATCATTCCTAAAGTTGGAACACCTGTTAATTCTTCCAAATCTTCAGAAGAATCAATGGCATCACTTAAAATATAACGGAAAAATATCATATTAAAGGCTATAAATGTAAAGACAATTAAAGATATGAACATATTTTTCCATAAAATTGGATAAACAGGTTTTGAACTTCCCAATGCCTCACTCACAACTTCTAAATCATCACGACCAAATTTTTCTGCTGTAAATTTTTTATATTGTTTTACATATTGTTGAATATAATTCACAGCCAGTTCTCTATCTGTAGCTCGTATTGTTAAAGTCATCAATTGAGAACCAGAATCGTTCGTTAGTTTAATACTCTTAATTTTAGCTGATTCTTCAGAAGAAAGTTCTAATGCTTGATTAGTTGCTTCCTTTACAGGAGGTAATGCTGCAATTTCTAAATAAGTTTTTGCCTGTCTTTGAAACAAGTTTAAAGATTCTATTACTTGAGAATCATTTTTTTCTGTACTCGTATTTTTCATAATAAGAGTAGATGATACACTGTAAACTGGTTTAATAGCTACAATGGTATATAAACTAACACTTCCTACTCCCAAAAATATAAATGTTATTAAAAAAATAAATTTTGACTTAATAAGACTATAAAATCTTGTCATATTATTAAAAATGTCCATTCATCGTTCTCCTCTACTTAAATTTTTATCTAGATCCATAACCAGTAAAAATAACTTGTATTGTTTTTAAAAGAATCAAAGTATCCAAATATAAACTCTCATGTTCAATATAATATTTATCAAATTCTAGTTTTTCTTTTGGAGTTAATTCATACCCTCCATTGACTTGTGCCCATCCTGTAATTCCTGGTTTTATCGTTATGCGATCATTAAAATCTGGAATCTCTTGTAAAAATTCTTCAATAAATTCAGGTCTTTCTGGACGTGGTCCTATAATCGCCATATCACCTTTCAGTATATTCAGTAATTGAGGTAATTCATCAATTCGACTTTTTCGAAGAAAATGACCCACTTTTGTAATACGAACATCATTTTTCATTGCCCATTGATAACCATCTTTTTCGGCATTTGAATACATCGATCTTAGTTTATAAATTTTAAACCTTTTTCCGTTTAATCCAACTCTTTCTTGGATATACAAAGGATTTCCAGTCGTTTCTAAAATAATAAAAAACGAACTTATAATACAAATCGGTAAAGCTGGTATTATTAATAGTATACTCAATATAATATTAATAAATCTTTTCACACTTCTATAAATATACATAAGATTCACATCCAAAATACATATTCTTTTCTTAAAATCACATATTTCGTACTACTTGATCATTTGATTTGTAATAATCATTTTGGGATTATCTACAAACAATTTTTTTGCTTTTTTTCGACCATATTTTTTAGAAATAAACTCAAAGGCTTCCTTCATTAAAGAAGGTCTTTCAGACAGATGATGCATATCACTTGCTATACAATGAACTAAATCTCTATCTAAAAAATACTTTGCTCTTTTCTTTAAAACTTTATTCTTATCATTAAACCATTTTACTTTTAACACACTTGAGCTGTTTATTTGAACATAACAACCCATATTAATGATTTCCTTTAAATAATCTTCATTCCCCTCGAATGCTTGATAACGTTCTACATGGGCAACAACCGGAATAAATCCTAACCTTAAAATATTCATTAATCCACTTTTAATTTCCCAAAACGTTATGTTTCTATTAAATTCTACTAGCACATAAGAGCTTCCATTTATACTAGGAATCATCTTTTTCTCTAATTTCTCCATTAACTCACTAGAATAATAAATCTCTGCCCCATATAAAACTGTTAGATCTGAGGCTACTTCTTTAGCAAGTTTTTGAACACTTTCAAAATTCTCTTCTATTCTATCTTCAGATGTTTCAAACATACCTATTCTACGATGTGAAGTAGCAACAATCATTCGTACTCCTTGTTTATAAGCATCTATTAAAAGACTTCTACTTTCTTCGATTGTCTGAGGCCCGTCATCGACTCCAAAAATAATATGTGAATGAATATCGATTAAATTATTTTCCTCCAAGATATCCTTCATCCCATCTTTTATAGATTGTAAACTTTTTATCAACTTCCATCATATTAAAATTACTTATATATCATAAAATATCGATAAAAAGTTTTCTTAAAGAAGCATTTTTAATTCTAATTCTAGAAATCTATTTTTAAGCATAAAATCACTTCTTCCCATGTTCATTATAGAACAAATAAAGTAAGAATAATACTTTAAATACTTAGAAATATAAATAAATTTGTTAATTTTTCATCAGACAACAATTATTTTCCCTCTTATGCAAGAATAATTCTTGTGGTTCAATTTGTATTATCTTATTACAATAAAAAAAGACCTCCCTGACGTCGTTATCTACAACGTCAGAGAAGACCATTCTACTATTTTGTTAAATTATTGATAAGTAAGTAGCCACTACATTTTCTACTGTAAATCCATATTCTTTCATAACAGTATTTCCGTTACCAGATGCTCCAAATTTATCAATCGTTACTAGTTCACCGTCAAATCCTACATAACGATGCCATCCTAAGCTTGCACCCATTTCAATTGCTACACGTTTGCGAACTGAACTTGGTAATACAGATTCTTTATATTCTTTTGATTGTTCTTCAAAGCGATTCATTGATGGCATTGAAACAACTGAAACATCATGTCCTGTTTCTCGTAATACTTTTTGAGCTTCTACTGCTAAATTCACTTCAGAACCAGTTGCAATCAGAATTCCTTCTGGAACTTCTCCTTCTTGAGGGCTCACAACATACGCCCCTTTATTAACTCCATCAAAAGCTAAGTCTAATGAATGTTCTAATACTGGAAGATTTTGTCTTGATAAAACTAATAATGATGGTCTAGTAGTATCTTCTAAAGCTGTTTTCCAGGCTGCAGCTACTTCATTTCCATCTGCCGGTCTAAAGACATTTGTATTTGGAGTTGCACGGAATGCTGCTAATTGTTCAATTGGTTCATGAGTTGGGCCATCTTCCCCTACTGCAATTGAATCATGCGTATAAACATAAATTGTTGGTAATTTAGATAATGCTGCTACCCTCATAGCTGGTTTAACATAGTCTGCAAATACAAAGAATGTGCCAATATATCCTCTTGTACCACCATGTAATAAAATACCATTTAATGCTGCTCCCATTGAAAATTCACGTACACCGAACCAAATATTACGTCCAGCATAATTACTTGCTTCAAAATCAGTATCTGCTTTATTCATTGTATTATTTGAAGAAGATAAATCGGCTGATCCTCCCCAGAATGATGGGATATGTTTTCCTAATTCTTGAATGACTTCTTGACTTGTCACACGAGAAGCTTTTGCTGGGCTACCAAATTCATATTTTGGTAAAATTTCTTTCCAATCCACTTCAACTTTTCCAGAAAAAGCATCTTCGAATTGTTTTGCTAATTCAGGATATTCTTTACGATATGCTTCGAATAATTCTTGCCATTCTTGATAATCATTTTCACCTGTTTGAACTAATAATTTTTCGAAACGATGAGCTACTTCTTCTGGAACTTCAAATGGAGCATAATTCCAACCATAATTTTGTTTCATAATTTTAATGCCTTCTTCACCTAAAGGAGTACCATGAATTTTATTTGTTCCTTGGTTTGGAGCACCGTATCCAATAATCGTTTTCACTTCAATTAAAGTTGGTTTTTCAGTTTCACCTTGCGCTTCTTCAATCGCTTCTGCAATTTCATCCAGATTATTTCCATCTTCAACACGAATATAATTCCAACCTTGAGCGATAAAACGATCTTTTACATTTTCATTGAATGATTTTGATAATTCACCATCTAATGTAATATCGTTTGAATCGTATAATACAATTAATTTATTTAATTTTAAAGTACCTGCTAATGAAGTTGCTTCATAAGAAATACCTTCCATTAAATCTCCATCTCCACACATGACATAAGTATGGTGATCTACAATTGGAAATCCTGGGCGATTATAAGTTGCAGCAAGGTGCGCTTCAGCCATTGCCATCCCTACTCCATTAGCGAATCCTTGACCTAATGGCCCAGTTGTTGCTTCCACTCCATCAGTGTGACCGACTTCAGGATGCCCTGGAGTTTTACTATTAAATTGACGGAAATTTTTTACATCTTCAATTGAAACTTGATAACCTGAAAGATGTAATAATGAATATAAAAGTGCTGAACCATGTCCACCTGATAAAACAAAGCGATCACGATCGACCCACTTAGATTGTTTTGGATTTACTTTTAAATATTTTGACCATAATACATAAGCCATTGGAGCAGCACCAATTGGTAAACCTGGGTGCCCAGAATTTGCGGCTTGAATGGCATCCACACTCATTGTACGAATCGTATCTACTGCTAATTGATCTACTTTATCAAACATATTAACACTCCTATTCAAATCATTATGTTATTAATTCTTTATTAAAACGAAAAATTATTCTTCGTTACGATTATGTAATCCTTTTTCTCTTTGAATTTGTTTCAATTTTTCAGGAGTTACATCATTACCG